>Ga0208244_100782_pt1 | contig 24334 bp, 27 predicted proteins | sample SubbioCR12Aug_5A_FD_184828 | JGI IMG/M metagenome (GOLD analysis project Ga0208244, IMG submission 184828) | Serpentinite rock and fluid subsurface biosphere microbial communities from McLaughlin Reserve, California, USA - CR12Aug_5A (SPAdes) | ecosystem: Environmental > Terrestrial > Deep... | reverse complement strand
CTTTGAAACCGACCGCGCCCGCTTCATCGGCCGCGGCCGCACCGCAGCCAACCCGCAGGTGCTCGACAGCCGCGACAGCCCGACCCGGCTGTCGAACACAGACGGCTCGGTGCTCGATCCCATCGTGGCGATCCGCCGCACCCTGACCCTCTCGCCCGACGAATCGGCGAGCGTGCAGATCATCTCCGGGGTGGCGGACACGCGCGAGGCCGCACTGGCCCTGCTGGAGAAATACTGCGACCGCCACTTCGTCGAGCGCGCGTTCGAAATGGCCTGGTTCCAGAGCCAGGAGGTGCTGCGCCACCTCAACGCCACCGAAGCCGATGCCCAGATTTTTGGCCGCCTGGCCAGTTCCGTCATTTACGGCAACGCGCTGCGCCGCGCTGCGCCCGGAATCATTGCCCGCAACCGTCTGGGGCAGTCCGGGCTGTGGCGCTTCGGCATCTCGGGCGATCTGCCCATCGTGCTGCTGCACATTGGCGATATCAACCGCATCGACCTGGTGAAGCAGGTGCTGCAAGCGCATACCTATTGGTGCATGAAGGGACTCTCCGCCGACCTGGTGATCGTGAACGAGGATTTCTCGGGCTACCGGGCGGTTCTGCAGGACCTGATCATGGGGCTGATCAATGCGGGGCCCAATGCGCAAGTGATCGACAAACCGGGCGGGGTTTTCGTGCGGCGCGCCGAGGAGTTGTCCGAGGACGAGCGGGTGCTGCTGCAGACGGTTGCCCGCATCGTCTTCAGCGACGCCGCCGAGACCCTGATCGAACAGGTGGATCGCCGCGTGTCGGCCGAGCGTGCGTCGGACCGTCTGGAGCCCGCGCTGCAGGCGCTCGTCGAGCCGGTCTATCCGCTGGCGGCGCGCGAGCGCATTTTCAGCAACGGCCTCGGCGGCTTCACCCCCGACGGCCACGAATACGTCGTCACCCTCGAACCGGGCGAGACCACGCCGGCGCCGTGGGCCAACGTCATCGCCAGCCCGCACATCGGCACCGTGGTGAGCGAAAGCGGCAGCGCCTACACCTGGGCGGAAAACGCGCACGAGTTCCGTCTCACCCCCTGGCACAACGACCCGCTTTCCGACGCCAGCGGTGAGGCGTTCTATATCCGCGACGAGGAAACGGGGGTGTTCTGGTCGCCGACGCCCCTGCCTGCCCGGGGCAAGTCGGGATATGTGTGCCGGCACGGCTTCGGCTACAGCGTATTCGAGCACTTCGAGTCCGGCATCGCCTCGGAACTCTTCACCTATGTTGCCATGGACGCGCCGGTGAAGTTCGTCGTGGTCAAGCTGCACAACGCGTCGCAGCGCGCACGCAGCCTGTCGCTCACTGGCTACTGGGAACTGGTGCTCGGCGAGTGGCGGCACGCCAACCTGATGCACATCGTCACCGAAACCGATCCGCACAGCGGGGCGTTGTTTGCCCGCAATGCCTACGGCCGCGAGTGCGCCAACCGGGTGGTGTTCGCCCACGTCAGCGAGCGCGAGCGCACGGTGAGCGGCAACCGCACCGAGTTCATCGGCCGCAACGGCTCGCTGGCCAGCCCGGCAGCGATGCGCCGCAAGCGCCTGTCGGGCCGGACCGGCGCCGGCCTCGATCCGTGCGCCGCGATCCAGGCCCGCATCGAGCTGGCCGCAGGGCAAACGCGCGAGATCGTGTTCACCTTCGGCGCGGCCGGCAACGCCGCCGAAGCGCGGCAGTTCATCCAGCGCTTCGGCGGGCGCGCGAGTGCGCGGCAAGCACTGGAAACGGTGTGGGAATACTGGAACCACACCCTGGGCGCGGTGAATGTGGACACGCCCGACCCCGCGCTGAACGTGCTGGCCAACGGCTGGCTGGTCTATCAGACGCTCTCCTGCAGGCTGTGGGGGCGCAGCGGCTATTACCAGTCCGGCGGCGCCTACGGCTTCCGCGACCAGTTGCAGGACACCATGGCGCTGATCCATGCGACGCCCTGGCTCGCGCGCGAGCAGTTGATCCGGCACGCCGGTCGCCAGTTCATCAAGGGCGACGTGCAGCACTGGTGGCACCCGCCCAATGGCCAGGGCGTGCGCACCCATTTTTCCGACGACTATCTGTGGCTGCCCTATGCCGCCTGCCGCTATGTGCGGGCGACCGGCGACACCGGCGTGCTCGACGCGCCCATCCATTTTCTGGAAGGCCGCGAGCTGTATGCGGAGGAGGAGGCCTACTACGACCAGCCGCAACGCTCACCCGAGTCGGCCAGCCTCTATGAGCACTGCGTGCGCGCCCTCAAGCACGGCCTGCGCTTCGGCGCCCATCATTTGCCGCTGATGGGCTGCGGCGACTGGAACGACGGCATGAATCTGGTCGGCAAGGAGGGCCGTGGCGAGAGCGTGTGGCTGGCGTGGTTCCTGGTCGAGAATCTCGAGCTGTTTGCTGGCCTGGCGCGCGACCGCGACGACGCCGACTTTGCCGAACTGTGCAGCGCACAGGCGGCCCAACTGCGCACGAATATCGAGGCGCAGGCCTGGGACGGCGCCTGGTACCGGCGCGCCTATTTCGACGACGGCACCCCGCTGGGCTCGTCCACCAACGACGAATGCCAGATCGATTCGATCAGCCAGAGCTGGGCGGTCATCTCCAAAGGCGGCGACCCGGTGCGGGCCCGCCAGGCGATGGCGGCGGTGGACCAGCGTCTGGTGCGACGCGACAAGCAGATCATCCAGCTGCTCGACCCGCCCTTCGACACATCCGACCTCGAACCCGGCTACATCAAGGGCTACATCCCCGGCGTGCGCGAAAACGGCGGCCAGTACACCCATGCCGCGATCTGGACCACGATGGCGTTCGCCATGATGGGCGACACCGAACGCGCCTGGGAATTCTTCGCCCTGCTCAATCCGATCCGGCACGGCGACACGCCGGAGGCGATCGAACGCTACAAGGTCGAGCCCTACGTCATGTGCGCCGACATCTATGGCGTGGCGCCGCACACCGGCCGCGGCGGCTGGACCTGGTACACCGGCGCGGCGGGCTGGATGTACCGGCTCACCGTGGAAACCCTGCTGGGGCTGCAGCTGGAAGTCGACCATCTGCGTATCGCGCCGTGCATCCCGGCCGATTGGGACGCCTACACAATCCACTACCGCTATCGCGAGACGGTCTACCACATCACGATCAGGCGCGTCGGCAAGGCATCGGGGCAGGTCACCCGTGTGACGGTGGATGGCGTCGAACGTCCCGACACACGCGTTCCGCTGGTCGACGACCGCCGGGAGCACTTCGTCGATGTAGTTTTGAGTTGATAGAGGAGAACACCATGCTGGTCACGTTCACAACCGATGCCTATGCCGATATCACCCTGTTCGGGGATGTCGCGCTTGCCATGCTGAAAATGATGGGGCACAGCGCAACCGTGCCCGGCGCCATTCTGGCGGAAGATGTTCCTGCGGCCCTGAGCCGCTTACGAGCGGCAATCGATGCCGAAAAGGCCTCCCCGCCGGTTGAGGACAAAGGAGCGGATGAGCCAGTGGTGAGCTTGGCACATCGGGCGCTGCCGCTCATTGAGCTACTTGCTGCCGCAGCAAAAGCGGAATCCGATGTCATGTGGAAGTGACAGCAAGTTCATTGGCGGAGAGTTCATCTGACTCGCCAGACGCAGCCGAAGGCCGAACAAAAGTACGGCGGATGCCTGCAAGATGGTCGAAGGCCCGATCAGCCCCGATGGCTGGTGCGCCCTGTTCTACAGAAGGCCTGCGTTGATGCTTTATCAAGCTTGGCCCCAGGCAATGCGGGCCTCCTGATACCGCGCAAGGCATTCGCGCACGCCGCACTCTGTACGCCATCGTACAGACCGCTCTTGAGGATGCGATTAGCCTTGCGCTTTCATCGGGAAATTCTATAAAGCTTACCCTGACCGTCGTTACAACGTTTCCTCTGCAACCTGAGGCTGCGCGTGGTGAACACGTGGCAAGAGGCCGGATGGCAACAAAGGAGGCTCGATTGGCAATTCCGTCAGTCGCGCCCCCAACCGAAGGAGATTGAAATGGACTGGAATATCGTTGAAGGCAATTGGAAGCAGTTCAAGGGCAAGGTGAAAACACAGTGGGGCAAGCTGACCGACGACCACCTCGACGTGATTGCGGGTAAGCGCGATCAGCTGGCGGGAAGGATCCAGGAATCCTATGGCATCACGAAGGACGAAGCCGAGAAGCAGATCAAGGATTTTGAAGAACGCAACAAGGACGCCCGCCCCTAGTGTTCCGCCTGACACTGACACTGCGCTTGGCGCAGCGTCAGTGTCGTCCGGGACAGACGCTTTCTTGAAAGTCCCTTTCATGCCGCGCTACTGCCGCTTGATTTCGCCACTCGTACCGATTGGGGCCACGACGGCCGTTTCCGTCTTCATCCTTCATCTCGCCAATGGTCGCGGGCCTGAAGATTGAATCGGCGGCGCTGGTGAACGGGTGGATGGAGGCGGAAGCGTGGCAACGAACAAGCTTGCTGCCTGATTGATCAGCGCGCGTGTCAGGGCGCAGTGCAATCGAACCAGCAACACCACCATGAGGTCATCAATAACCATGAATACGCTCCCTGCAGCCGGCGATCGTACAGACGAATCCGGCTATTCCTCTCCCGGATGCACATGCCCCCGCTGTAATGGCCCTGCGACCCGCGTCCCGCGGCGACTGGTCGATCTGATCATAAGCTCGTTCGTTGCGGTCAGCCGCATCCGCTGCAAATCGAAGGACTGTGGCTGGGAAGGCAATGTGCGCGTGAAGCGGCATCCGCTGTTGGTGCGGGGGCCGTGGTGAGCACGCATTGCGGGAAAATCCCTTGGCTTGGCTGACAAGGCTGTGGCTCGCCGGAATGGTGTTGTTCAGCGCGGGCGCCACCCTGTCCGCCGTGCCGGATACGCAGTCCGCCGCCTTGCTCCACGCCCAATACGCATCCCTGGATAAGCGGCTTCATCACAACGCGTTTCGGCGCACGCTGGCCCTCGACTCGTCCGAGTCTGCCAACGACCTGGAAGGCGATATCTACGCCCTGGTCGAATATCCGTTTTCCACCGTCAGTGCTGCGCTCAAAGCTGCGGAGGACTGGTGTGACGTGCTGATCCTGCATCTCAATACCAAGTACTGCCATGCCACGACCGATCAGACCCGCACGGACCTGACCCTCTACATCGGCAAGAAAACCCCGCAGCCTTTCAAGGACGCCTATGCCATCGCGTTTTCCTATCGCGTCGCCGCGGCGACAGCGAATTACCTGGAGATCCAGCTCGATGCGCAGGAGGGTCCGCTGGGCACCCGCGACTACCGCATCCAGCTGCAGGCTGTGCCGGTTGGCAACGACCGGACCTTTCTGCACCTGACCTATTCGTATGCTTACGGCATGGCGGGACGGCTTGCCATGCAGACTTACCTCGCCACACTTGGCAGCGGCAAGGTGGGGTTCACCCAGACCGGCAGGCAATCCAGCGGCCAGCCCGAATATATCGGCGGCATGCGCGGCCTGGCGGAACGCAACACCATGCGCTATTACCTAGCCATCGACGCCTATCTTGGTACATTGGCTTCACCGCCGCCTGTGCAGTTCCAGAAACGCCTGCACCGCTGGTTCAACGCCACCGAGCAATATCCCCGCCAGTTGCGCGAAGTCAGCCGAACGGCCTATATGGATATGAAACGGGATGAATATCTGCGTCAGCAGACTGTTCAATAAGGGGGGTTACAGAACGCCATCGTGCAGCGTGGCAAATTCCTGCCGCCTACCCAAGTCAGGGGTTCCGAGACGACGACTGATCGATCCGGACAGCGCGGGTTCGATGTGGAACGGATTTGATCTCTGCATCGACATCGCCAAATCGATGTCGACGCCCATCACTGCACTTTACCAAGTGCATCCTTCAATAACGGAAAGGGAACATCATGAATTTACTCGGCGCGATCATCCTGGCGGCACTGTTTCTGCTGGCGGTTTTCACCCTGGCCAACTGGGCGGTTCTTACCGCGCCCACCGTGCTGTCATTCGTAGCCTTCGAGATCGAGGGTCCGCTGGGCGTGATCCTGCTTGGCGTCACGCTGGTTCTGGTGGCGCTTTTTGTCCTCTATGCCCTGATGCTGCGCACCAATATGTTGATGGAGTCGCGCCGCCACAATCAGGAACTGCAGGCGCAACGAAAACTTGCGGAAAGCGCAGAAACCTCGCGCATCGAGGCACTGCGCACGCAGATCGAGCACGAGTTTGCGCAATTGCGCGGGGTGATCGACGCGCGCATGGACACGGTGGCGCAGTCGACGAAGCAATCGCTGGACGAATCCACCAATAGCCTGGCCGCCCTGGTCGGCGAAATGGACGACAAGATCGACCGTGCGCTTGCGAGAAACGGACATTAAGATTTGCAACCGCCCTGCAGGCGACCACGGTTTCAGGCTGGGCAGGCACGCCCCGGGAGGGCGTTGGCATTCAGTTCAGGGGAGGGTGAAGCGGGACATGACATCGATCGGACGCGCTATCGAAGCGGATTATTAACGCATAAAGCACATCCAGTATTCCCTATGCAGCATGCATATGCCTGCCCCGTTACGACGCAAAGACAGGGAGTCGCAGAGGATGGCGACTGATCCACTCAGCGAATGGAAATATCAAAACCGTGGTCTGTTTACGGCTTCGATGCACGGGACGGAGCGCGCGAGGCAATCACCCGTTCGGCTGATTGCGACGGCGACCCCACCGTTAAGATACGTCAGCCGCCGATACGTATGCTGTCCATCGATCCCAACACGCCGAATACCTGCAGCAGCCATATCACGACAACAATGACGACGACGATATTCAGGATGTTCTTGATTTTACGATCCATGGGTATGTAGGCATTGACGAGCCAAAGCAGCACGCCAACCACAATCAAAACGATAACCAAGTTAATCAGGGGCATACGGATTCTCCTGTGAGAACATCAAATTGCTAGGGGCAGCGGCCGAATAGCCTCTACCGACATTAACCAAAAACAACCGGGCCACTGATCTAACTTATAGGCCAGTTTCCCGTTATGGTCATTCATTGCATGGGGCCCATCTGGCTTTTAACCCTTTGGACATCGCTTTTCACAGCGTGCCCATTAGGCGTGGAAAAGATCAACCCCGTAAGCTCAGGACTGCCCGGTCGGTCTGATTGACCCGCGCCTCTGCAATCAGGAGAAGCGCACGTCCGATCACAAGCCCAAACTGGCCAACCAAACCCTCGTCAGCGTACGGGTTCTGCCACGTAAATCTCGACGCGGCGGTTCTGCGCCCGGCCATTTATCGTGTTGTTGTCCGCTATCGGTTCGCGCGAACCGCGACCATCGATGGCGATGCGGTTGCCGGCCACGCCACGGGCAACGAGGTAATCGCGCGTCGCGGCAGCGCGATTGACCGAAAGCGGATTGTTGATCGCATCCGTGCCGGTGCTGTCCGTATGGCCGATGATGCTCACCGTCGTCACCGGATTCTGATTCAGGGTGGTGGCGAAGCGATCGAGGATCGGGCGCAGGTTCGACTTGATGTCATAACGGTTCGTGTCGAAAGACACATCGCTCGGGATGTCCAGTTTGAGCTGGTTATCGGCAGTCTGGCTCACGCTGACGCCGGTTCCCTGGGTAGCCTGCTCCATCTCGGCCTTCTGATTCTCCATGTGCTTCGACCACATATAGCCGCCACCCGCACCCACTGCTGCGCCAATCGCCGCGCCGGTCGCGGCGGTCTTGCGGTCGCCGGTCGAGGCGCCAATGACGCCTCCGGCAACAGCTCCGATCGCCGCGCCTGTGCCAGTGGTTTTTTGCGTTTCGGTCATGTTGGCGCAGCCGGCAAGACCGCTGAGACCCAGTGCAATAACGTTAAGGTAAATCATGTTTTTTTTCATGCGACAGCTCCAGTTTCATACAAGATAGGTTCTAAATTGGTCGAGCCGGCGGTGACAGGTCCGGACAGAAGCGCAGCGATCCGGCCGCGCGCGACAACTCGTTACAGTCGTCCCGTCAACAGCAGCACGATGAGGATGATCACGATCAAACCCAATCCACCACTGGGACCATAGCCCCAGCTCCTGCTATGCGACCAGGTCGGAATGGCGCCGATCAGCATCAGGATCAGAACGATCAACAGAATAGTTCCTAACATGTCTCACTCCTTAAGCGGATAAGCGGATTTAGTTCGCGGGCGCTGCGGCCTCGGCCGGCACCACGATCACCGTCGTGCCATCGCCCGTCTTGCCGGTTTCACCCTGGATGCCTTCGTTGCCCTGGTAGCCCGTTGCACCCTGGCTGCCGGTCTCGCCCTGCGGACCCGCGGGGCCGGGGACTGCGACGGGCGGGGCGGGCACCGTCACCACGGTCGGCCTGTCACAGGCGGCCAGGCTGAGCGTTGCGAGCAGTGCGGAAATCAGTAGCGTATGGTTCATGGTGCGTCCTTTGAAAGTGGGAAATCCTGGTACGGAAGGCACTGAGCCCTTCGCAAGCAAACCGGTTCGACATGGAATGTCATACCCGGAAGATTCGCAGCTTAGGCAAATGCCGCGCACAGTTCGGTGCGTTGGCGTACATAGAGACAAATCATGGCGGTGAATAGCCGTTGATCCTGCGTGCGATAGCGCACAGATTGAGGGGCCGCCCTCACGTAGTCTTGTCGCAAGCAGTCACGCGGAGCCACCGTCCAGTTCGGCGTAGACAGCAGTCTTGACCCGGATCCCGGCTTGCCGTGGCGACATCCCATTCCGCGGCCCGCTCATATGCATCAAACACGACGTCTACTCGAAGGAACCACACATGAAACACTTACTCTTTGCAGCCGCACTGGCCGTCACCGCCCTACCGGCACTCGCGGCGGATGTCGGGGTGTCCATCAGCATCGGCCAGCCCGGCTTCTACGGCCAGATCGACATCGGCGGCTATCCGCCGCCGCAATTGATCTACCGTGCGCCGCGCGTCATGTATCAGTCCGCCATGACCCGCCCGCCGATCTACATGAACGTCCCCCCGGGCCATGCCAAGGACTGGCGCAAACACTGCCGCCACTACAACGCCTGCGGCGAACGCGTCTACTTCGTGCAGAACAACTGGTATGAGCGCGAATATGTATCGCACTACCAGAAACGACAGGGCGATCGCCGGGACAACGAGCGGGACGATCATCGCGGCAAACAGAACGGCAATCACGGCAACGACCAGGGCAAGGGTCGCGGCCACTAAGGCAAAGTCCTGGCCATGACTGCCCCTGCCCTTGACCATTACAAGAGGGGATAGGCCCATGAACCTTACCCCGACCAGCGTTCTGCTCATCGAGGACGATCCCGCCGATGCCAGTCTGATCCAGGCTGCGCTGGCGGGCACGGGAATCAGTCCGTTTCGTGTCGAATGGGAGACGCGACTCTCCGATGCGCTCAAGCGACTGGGCAGTGAAACGTTCGAGGTGATCCTGCTTGACCTGTCGCTGCCCGATGGACCCGGCCTCGATGCGTTCGATCAGGTGTTACAGGCTGCGCCCGACGCCCTGATCCTGGTCCTCAGCGGATTGACCGATGAAGAAACCGCGCGCCAGGCCATGGCGCGCGGCGCGCATGACTATTTCTCCAAGGGCCACGTTGACGCCCACTGGTTGCCGCGTGCGCTACGCTATGTCATGGAGCGCAAGTCGGCCCAGAGCGCGCTGCAAAACAGCGAGGAACGCTTCCGCGCGATGAGCGATGCCTCGCCGCTGGGCATTTTCGTCTCCGATGCCGAGGGAAGTTGCATCTATACCAACGCCGCGTATCACACGATATCGGGGCTGAATCTCGAAGAAACGCTGGGCACGAACTGGAGCATGGCGATCCACCCGGAGGACCGCGAGCGCGTCCTGGCCGAGTGGCGCGTCGCCGCACGCGACCAGGCGCCCTTTCAGACGGAGTTCCGTTTCCTGCAGCAAGACGAGCGCATCGTCTGGACACGCGTCAACAGCGCCGCCATGCTCGACGGCAAGAAATGGACCGGCCTGGTGCAAACGGTTGAGGACATCACCGAGCGCAAAGCAGCTGAATTCACCTTGCGGGTCGCGGAAGAGAACCTGTTCATGGAAAAGGAGCGCGCCCAGGTCACGCTCAACTCCATCGGCGACGCCGTGCTGACCACCGACACCCTGGGCAACGTGACCTATCTTAATCTGGTGGCGGAGGCGATGACCGGCTGGACTCACGACGAGGCATTGGGCCGGCCGGTTGCCGAGGTATTCAATATCGTCGACGACACGTCACGCCTGGCCGCTGCGAATCCGATGCTGCGTGCCATCGAGGGGAACAGGACGGTAGGACTGGCCACGGATAGTGTGCTGATCCGCCGCGACGGAGCCGAGTCCGCGATCGAGGACTCGGCCGCGCCCATCCACAACCGCGACGGCCGGGTCACCGGTGCGGTGATCGTCTTCCATGATGTCAGCGAATCGCGGGCCATGGCGCTGGAAATGGCCCATCTGGCCCAGCATGATTTTCTCACCGGCCTGCCCAACCGGCTTCTGCTGACTGAGCGGTTTGCGTACGCAATCAGCCTGGCCCAGCGGCACAAAAAGCAGGTCGGGCTGCTGTTTCTCGACCTGGACAATTTCAAACACATCAACGATTCGCTGGGGCATGCGATCGGCGACCGGCTGCTGCAGTCGGTCGCTAGCCGCCTGATCGAGTGTGTCCGCACCACCGACACGGTCTGCCGCCAGGGCGGTGACGAATTCGTGATTCTGCTGGCCGAAATCGGGCAGCCGCAGGATGCGGCCCACGTTGCGGAAACCTTGCGCGCCGCACTCGCCCAGCCGCATGTGATCGACGGGCACGAACTCCATGTCAGCCTGAGTATCGGCATCAGCATCTTCCCGGATGACGGCACCGGTGTGGACACCCTGATGCAGAACGCGGACACCGCGATGTATCACGCCAAGGCAAGCGGCCGCAACAATTACCAGTTTTTCAAGCCCGACATGAACGCTCGCGCGGTACGCCGGCTATTCGTCGAAAAAAGTCTGCGCCGCGCCCTGAAGCAGGAAGAGTTCATGCTGTACTACCAGCCGAAGATCGACCTTGCATCAGGCGCGATGACCGGTGCCGAGGCCCTCATCCGCTGGCAGGATCCGGATCTCGGACTCGTCATGCCGGCACAGTTCGTGCCGATCGCGGAAGAGAACGGACTCATCGTTCCGGTCGGCCGCTGGGTGCTGCGCGAAGCCTGCAGGCAGGTTCAGGCCTGGCTCGATGCGGGCCTGCGCGCCGTGCCCGTGTCGGTCAACATTTCCGCAGTGGAGTTCAGGCACGAAGGCTTTCTGGAGGGCGTTGCCCTGATCCTGAAGGAGACCGGCCTGGCGCCGCACTACCTCGAACTGGAAATGACCGAAAGCATCCTCATGCACGACGTCGAGTCGTCGGCGTCGGTGCTTCAAGCACTCAAGACCATGGGGGTGCAGCTGGCCATCGATGATTTCGGGACCGGCTACTCGAGCCTGAGCTATCTGAAAGGCTTCCCGATCGACACGCTGAAGATCGACCAGTCCTTCGTGCGCGACATCGCTACCGATGCGGACGACGCGACCATCGTGGCCGCGATCATCGGCATGGGAATCAACCTCAAGCAGCGGGTCATCGCCGAGGGCGTGGAAACGCAGGCGCAGCTCGCATTCCTGCAGGCCCGGCATTGCGACGAGGGACAGGGATTCCATTTCAGCCACCCCGTGCCGGCCGAGGCATTCGCCCGCTTGCTCGATACCGGTGAATATTGATTCGGCACGAGGAAGCATGGAGGAGGCTGGATCAAAGCGTCACTTCCCGATACGGGCGTGAGGCATGCCGAGCCAATCAGCGTTCAGCCCGCACATGGCATCCCCCCATGCGGAAAAGCCGCTCATCCGAGCGGCTTTTCCTTGCACTACCCTTGTTCGCAGACGTCTAGCGTGGAACGATATTGCCGCTGTCGTCGGAGAGGATGATTTCCACGCGCCGATTCAATTGGCGACCCGCTGCCGTGTTGTTGCTGGCAACGGGATAGGTCTCGGCGTAACCGCGTGTTTCAATGCGGTCGCCGCCAATGCCCATGCCGACCAAAGCCGAGCGCACGGCATCGGCGCGTCGTTCGGAGAGCGGCTGATTGATGCTGCGGCTGCCGGTGCTGTCCGTGTGGCCTTCAATCAACACCTTGCGTTGCGGATATTGATTGAGGAAATCGGCCAGCTTTTGAACGTTGCGCACCCCGCCCGCTGACAACTGCGCCTTGTTGACCGCGAACAGCACGTCGCCGAGCGTGATCACCATACCGCGCGGCGTTTGCTTGGCGTCCAGCTCCTTGAGTTGCTGTTCCTGCTCCGCAATGCGGGCCTGGTAAGCGGCAGCTTGCTGCTCGGCAGATTGCCGCGCGAGCTCTGCCTGCCGCCTGGCTTCATCGGCCTCGGCCTGTCTCGCCGCGATGAGTGCTTCGTCGCGTTGGGCCTGGGCATTGGCGGCCGCCAATGCGGCTGCCTGCTGATCGGCGGTTTGCTGCGCAATCGCCGCCTGCCGTCTGGCTTCGTCGACTTCGGCCTGCGACATCGCCACCTGCCGCCTGGCGGCGTCGGCTTCGGCCGTTCTCGCGGCAAGGCGGACCTGGTCACGTTGCGCGCTGGCACTGACGATCGCCTGCTCGGCGGCTTTGCGCTTGGCGGTTTCCTGGGCGATCGCTACTTGCTGCTTGGTCAGATAAGCCAGCTGATTGACGGCCGCATCGTCACCCTTGCTCAGTGCCGCATCGGCCTTGTTCAGCGACTCGCCGGCTTTCTGCAGTTCAAGCGGTGCCAGAGTCGTGACCTGGGGGTTGGTTCGTGCGCTGCTGTAAACGCTGCGCGCCTCTTCGAGCGCCGTGTTTTGCGACGGCATGGTGCTGCAGCCCGCAAGCATCGCAGCCGCGATCAGGCTCAGGGGAAGATATCGATTTTTTTTCATGACGAGCTCCATTGATGATTATTTGGATTGACGTTCAATTTCCTGGCGCAGCACGCGAATATCGTCCTGCAGTGCGTCCGCGGCGCGTTGCGCCTTGGTTGAACGCGCCATCTCTGCGGCCAGCTTGGCGTCAACCTCAGCCTGCTCGGCCAGCCGCAAGGCGAGCTCATAATCCTTGTCCGCCATGGCCCGCTCGGCAGCAGCCAACTTGTCCGACGCGGACTTGAACTGGACCGGCGCAAACTGATTACCGCCTGCGGCCAATGCATTGCTCACCGCAGCCCGGGATACGGCGATCTGCTCTGTCGGCGCCGGATTGCTTGCGCAACCCGCCATCAGCACGACAGCCGACACCGCCATGCCGATTCTGAACATCCCTTGATTCGATTTGGGGGGGGTTGTGTTTTTCATCATCGTTCCATCCATAGAGTTGAACATCGAGCACAATCGTTGCAATAAAACCTGGTGCAATAGCAGCCGTTTTATTTCCGTCATCAATAAACGGCAGGGGGCTGTATGTGCAGCGCTGCGTTTGCGGGCATCGCGCACATTTTTCTTTGATGTTGATGGTCAACGATAGGGGGGAAATGGGGCGGCGTCTGTGCGGCGGCGTACATAGCCGATGCCACACCGCCCGCCAGCAACCTGCCCAGCCGCTCTTTACTGCGCTATGTGCGCCACCGTACCGACCCTGTCTGCCTTCTTGGCTACATTCCGATCAGGGTTTCGATACGGCATGAAGGTGAGGCCCGTTAGGTGATGTTGCATTGCACTGGTTTTGCCGACAGGAAGCCGGAACCGAGCAGTTTCTTTTTTTCACATATGGAGCATCAAACATGAACACATTTAGCAAAGTTCTTTCAGCAGCATTTCTGGCCGTTACGCTGGCATCTGCCGTCGGATGCGCCTCGACCTCGACGCAATCGGGCACCGGCGAGTATGTCGACGACGCCGTCATCACCACCAAGGTGAAGGCCGCGATTTTCAACGAGCCCACCCTGAAATCGGCCGAGATCAATGTCGAAACCTTCAAGGGCGTGGTCCAGCTGAGCGGCTTCGTCAATTCCCAGGCCGACATCAACAAGGCCGTCAGCCTTGCGCGCAGCGTCCAAGGCGTGAGCTCCGTCAAAAACGACATGCGTCTCAAGTAATCGATCACTGATCACGCGCCGCTGCCGGATGCATCAACCGGCAGCGGTTGTTTCATTCTGCCCCCCCTGAACTGGACGGCCTGAAGAAAAAGTCTTCAGCCAAGGCATTGAAACGTGATCAGGAATGACTAGATTTAGTAATGGATGGTGGTGTAATTTGACCGGGCCATTCTTCAATAACGAAAGGAAAAATATCCATGAGCACAAAAAACCTATCCGCCGAAAGCAATCCGGCTGACGTAACGAAAGAGCAACTGATCCGTGATTTCAAGGTGGTGGTTGCCGATGCCGAGGCCCTGCTGAAAGCCACGGCAGGTCAAGGCGGTGAAGCGATGGCGGCAACACGGACCAAAGTACTTGAGTCGCTTGAGACGGCCAAGGCAAAAATGATCGATGCCGAGCAGGCGCTGATGGTCAAGACCAGGGCCGCCGCCAAGGCGACAGATGAGTATGTCCACGTGCATCCCTGGCAGTCCATCGGTGTCGCTGCTGCAGTCGGGGTGGTAGTCGGCCTGCTGATCGGACGGCGTTAATCCGACGATGGCGGAGGAATCGCAAGCGGCATCAGGAGGATTGTTTGATTCCCTGAAGACCCTGTCAGTTAGCCTGGTCGGTATTTTTCACACGCGCCTCGAACTTTTGTCCAATGACATCGCCGAGGAGCGTGAGCACCTGATCACGCTGCTGGTGTTGGTGCAGCTTGCGCTGTTTTTCCTGGGCGTGGGCGTGGTGCTGTTGGCGCTGCTGGTCGTGGTCGCCTTCTGGGAGACGCACCGGCTCCTGGCGCTGGCTGGCGTGACCGGGCTTTTTCTGCTCGCCAGCGCCACAGCGGCGTGGTTTGCCCTGCACAAGACCCGAACCCGCCCGCGGCTGTTCGCAGCCAGCCTGACGGAGTTGTCCAAGGACCGACAGCATCTGACCTCCGGATCATGAACCGAAAACTGACCCAGCTGGCGGAGCGCCGCAAGCTGCTGATTGCGCAAGCCGAGGCCCAGCGAGCCTTGCTGACCTACAACCTGGCGCCGTGGCGTGAGCGACTGAGCCTGGCAGACCGGGGGCTCGCGGCGGTTCGCTACGTCAGAAGCCACCCCGCCCTGATTTTGGGCGTCGCGCTTTTGATAGCTGCCTTGCGTCCACGGCGCGCCGGAACCTGGCTGCAGCGTGGCTTGCTGGCGTGGCAGATCGGGCGCCGTCTGCGTAGTCGCTGAGCGGCCTGTTTTAGTCAAGCCGCATACCAAAGCACCGCAAAGTAATGACAGGCTGTGCCGGTCATGACAAACAGATGCCAGATGAAATGGCCGTATCGCACGCGCGAATCCAGCGCAAAGAAAATCACCCCAATCGTATAAGCCAGGCCGCCGGCGACCAGCCATAGCAGTCCGTATGCAGGCACGCGTTCAGACAGGGGCTGGGCGGCGATCACGATCAGCCAGCCCATCAGCAGATACAGGCTGGTGGTGAGGATCGGATGGGTCAGCCGGTTCAAGGCCTTCAGCACCACCCCGGTCACGGCAATGCCCCAGACCAGCCCGAGCAGCGTCCAGCCCCAGGCGCCATGCAGCACGCCCAGGGTGAACGGGGTATACGTTCCTGCGATCAGCAGAAATATCGCCGAGTGCTCGATCACCCGAAACACCCGCTTGGCGCGACCGATCGGCAGCGCGTGATACAGGGTGGAAGCCAGGTACAGCAGCACAATGGTGGCGGCGAAGATGCTCGCACCGGCGATGAACCCGGCATCGCCCTGCCGCACCGCATGCAGGACGAGATACGGGGTGGCCACAAGCGACGCAATCAGCCCTAGTCCGTGACTCAGGCTATTGGCGATTTCTTCCGGGCGCGATTGCACACGCTTGATTCTTGCCACACGTAACAGGCTCACGACAGGTGCTCCACCCACCCAGGATTCAGGCTCTGGAAAATTGCCCGCCCGCTGGGGATGGCACCTGGGTCAGGCCAGCCTGATCCTCCTTTATCTCCGATGCTGGTCGCGCTGCTGATCACGCCCCTGATCACGCCCCTGATCGCGCTGGTCATAGCGTTGCTGATACTGCTTCTGCACGACGGGGTCACGCGGCTGGTAACGATAACGCTCCTGATTCAGCTCGCGCTGCTGCTCCATTTGACGGGGGTACTGGTCTCTTGAATATTGACGCTGGTAACTGGGCAGCGGAGCAGGAGCAGGCGCAGGCGCCGCGCGACGGTCCCATTTGTCCCAGCCACTTCGATTCCGCTCCCACTCGTGGCCCCAGTTATCCCCCCAGCGCGGCGGGTTGCTGGGTTGCCAGGCGCGGAAGTACGGAGGCGGCCGGCGGTAATAGCGCACCGGAACTCGCAGGATGTACACCGGCACGGCGTAGGGCTCCACAAACCACCAGGGGCCGTTGTACCAGGAACTCGCGTACCAGTTGTCGCCATGGAAAACCCAGTACAGCCCGTCGTAGAAGAAGTAGTTCGCGTTGAGCTGAGGTGCGTAGTAGACCGGGTAACCCGGCACGGGGACGAGACGCGGGTAGGCCGGCAGATTGATCCCGATGCTGACGTGCGGGGTCCCTATCGCGACGCTCACCTGAGCGGCCGATGCTGGCAGCGGGGACATAAGCCCCGCCATTGCCAGGAATATTAGGTTGCGAATTTTCAGCATGTTGACCTCCAGATTCATGAATAAAGCGGCAGTCGGGGTTTCCCGCTCGGGCTCGACGAGGAATGGCCCGATCGACCTGCCTGGCGCAGACAGGGGATCAGGCCAAGCATTTCAGCGACGAATGACCCGAAGCAGGATCACCACAACCGCGATGACCAGAAGAATGTGGATGAAGCCCCCCAGGGTGGTCGACGTCACCAGCCCCAGCAACCACAGGATGATCAGGATGACTGCAATGGTCTCAAGCATGTTTGCCACGCCTCCTAGAATGATTGGCCAGCCACCCCGCGACATCCGGAAAGAGGGTTCGGGGGATAGCTGGATTCGAACGACTCAAGCTCACTTGATCTGCATGTCGTCCTTGACTGAAGTCACGCCCTGGACGCTGCGTGCCAGTTCGATTGCCCGATTCGCCGCGGCCCGCGAACTCACGAATCCACTCAACTGCACTTCGCCCTTGAAGGTCTTGACCTTGATCTCCATGACTTTAGTCAGGGGGTCTTCGAGTATGAGCGCCTTCACTTTGGTGGTAATGACGGTATCGTCGACATACTCACCGGTTCCTTGTTGCGTCGATGTCGCGCCGCATCCAACCACGGATACCAACGGCACTGCCAGAAAAGCTGCCATAAAAAAAGTGGATACGTGTTTTTTGAGTGGGTTCATGACGGGACTCCTAAGTTTTGGATGAAGAAACCGCCACTACCCCTTCTTCAAGGGCTACTGGCCGGGTATCGAAATGCGGTGTGTTTGCTTCCGCACATTTCTCAAACTAGTACAAAAATTTCAATCGTACAGCGGCAGGCCTGGTGGAAATACCCATTGATCTTTGGCCTGCATCAACCCGGATTCTTCTCGCCCGGCCGCAGAAAATCTTCTTCTACGAACTTGCAGTACGGGCTGATCGATACATTGCTACCCCAGCATCCGGGCGTAGATCGCCTTGTCGGCCTCGTAGCATCCACAGGATGCAGATTCCAACCCGTCACGGTCGAGAACCGTAACCTCCCCGCGCCGATAGCTGATCAGTTTGCGGTTCTGCAGCGACGTGGCCGCCTTGGTGACGCCGACGCGTCGCACACCGAGCATGTAGGCAAGGAATTCATGGGTGACATGAAACGTGTCCGAATGCGCCCGGTCCTGCGTCATCAAAAGCCAGCGGGCGAGCCGCGCCTCCACCACATGGAAGCGGGTGCAGGCCGCCGTTTGCATAAGCTGGCCCATCACCACGTAGAGATAGCGCTTCAACCCGCGCTGCAGTGCCGGACTCGAATCGAGTTCGCGGCGAAACGGCGCGACATTCATCCGCAACGCCGGGCCTGCGCCTTGAACCACGGCATGCAGCGGCGACACATTCACCCCGAGGATAAGGGTGATCCCGAGCATGCCTTCGTCGCCGATCAGGCCCACCTCCAGGTTATCGCTTCCATCGATCGTCGATATCAGGGAAATGAAACTTGTGGTGGGAAAGTAAACGTGACGGATGCGCTCGCCGGGTTCGGCCAGGACTTCGGAAAAACCCAGTTCGACCGGCTCGCACGCCTCCAGAAAACGCTGGCGATCCTTGCGCGGCAAGGCTTCGATCAGACGATTGGTGGCAGGGATAGACGGGGCGCGTGGCACAGGGGCTCCTGATAGTGAGCAATCCGGCAGCGGGGATGTGATCCCGATTCCGCTTGCGAACCCGGGGCGAGGATCAAACCCGGGATGGTGAGTCCGGAGCTTGGCGTGAAATGGCGGGGATGTCTGGACGCTAGCGCACACAGCGAAGCTGCCCGGAGTTGCGGATGCGCCATGGGGTCGGGGACGGCCGCACCCGGGCAAGCGGATTACGGTTCAGGTACGGGTGGAAGCAGGCGATCGAATTCCTTCTTGACCACCGCGTAGCACTCGCAGGTCCGTGCCTCCAGGCCCGGCCGGTCGAGCAGGGTGATGCGGCCACGGTGGTATTCGATCAAGCCGGCCCGCTGCACGTTGCCAGCGGCCTCGGTGACGCCCTCGCGACGCACCCCGAGCATGTTGGCGATCAGTTCCTGCGTCATGACCAGTTCATTGGAGGGCAGGCGGTCAAAACTCAGCAGCAGCCAACGGCAGAACTGCTGATCGAGCGTGTGGTGGCGGTTGCACACCGCCGTCTGCGCCATCTGCGTGAGCAGCGCCTGAGTGTAGCGCATCAATAAATTGTGTAATGCGCCAGCACGGCGCCCCCCGAAACGATTGAATTCATCCTTCAGCAGCTGTGCTTTCAGCCGGTAGGCGTGGCCGGTACTTTGCACGATGGCCCGGCTGGGCGTGGTTTCGCCGCCCATGAACAGGGAGACGCCCACCAGGCCTTCATTGCCGACCACGGCGATTTCAGCCGATGCGCCATCCTCCATCACATAGAGCAGGGACACGATCGAATCGGTGGGGAAATACACGTAGCGCATCGACTCGCCCGATTCGTAGAGCACCTGCCCGAGCGACATCGGCACCCCTTCCAGATTGGGAAGCAGGCGCGTGTATTCGTCTTCCGGCAGGGCGGCGAGCAGGTGGTTCTGGCGAGGGTCATGAGGGACGCTCAAAGACGATCTCCTGATGAATTTCCCGATCGAATCGCCTCATCGAGGGGCTGAATCAGAGGCTTGGACATGCCCAGTATAAATAATCCTGTTTCATCTATGTGCGGCAACAGACGGACGCTGAAGGCGGCGCCCCATAGGCTTCAAACATCGAAGCCAACATGCGTGCAATGTCTGCATCGTGGCAAAGCGTACTGCCAGAAACGGCGCGCTCTTGGCAAGGAAAAGCAGAGGCAGATCCGTGAACAGACTCAACATCCACGCGATTGCGATTGCGCTTGCGCTTGCGGCCAACCTCGCGTTCAGCGGCGGCGCCATGGCGCAAAACGTGTCGGAAGATGAATACCTGTCCGTCAAGGACATGATCGCGGCCGATTACAAACTGGCCAAGGCGAGCTGCGATTCGCTGTCCGGCAATTCGAACGACATCTGCATGGCCGACGCCAAAGGCAGCGCGAACGTCGCGCTGGCCGACCTCGAAGCCGGCTACAAGCCCACCCCGGAGACCCGCTACCAGGCCCACGTCGCCAGGGCGGAAGCCGAATATGCGCTGGCGAAGGAACACTGCGACGACAGGGCCGGCAACACCAAGGATGTCTGCATGCAGGAAGCAAAGTCATTGGAGACTGTCGCCATGGCCGACGCCAAGGCACAGATGAAGACTGCGGACGCGAACGCCAGCGCCACCGAGAAGTCGGCCAATGCCAGCAAGGACGCCACGGTAGCCAAGCTTGACGCCCAGTACAAGGTGACAAGGGAGAAGTGCGACACCTACGCAGGCAACGCGAAGGAAAACTGCATGAGCGCAGCGAAAGTGCGGTTTAGCCAGTGATTCGCAATCGACCGGCGCAGGGCAAGCGCACCGCGGTCGGCGCGGGCGTCGGCCACAAAGTCGGCGATTGACGCCAGTCCGGCCGCAAGGAAATACACCCGGTTGGCCATTTCGCCAGTCGGTCTGCGAACTAAAGGAGTAGACATGAACTGGAACATCGTTGAAGGCAACTGGAAGCAATTCAAGGGCGAAGTGAAAGCACAGTGGGGCAAGCTCACCGACGATCACCTCGACGTGATCGCCGGAAAGCGCAGCCAGCTGGCGGGCAAGATCCAGGAGGCTTATGGCATTACGCAGGATGAAGCCGAACAGCAGATCAAGCACTTTGAACTGCACGACAAGGACGAACGTCCGGCAGATCCCGTATGAGCGGGGATTCTGAGGTCATGAATGCGCCGGCTTCACGCGACATCGGTCGACCCGAGTACGCCAGCTATTCCTCCCCTGCATGCACATGCCCCCGCTGCAACGGCGCCGCGACCCGCGTACCGCGTCGACTGGCCGACTTGCTCGCAAGCATGTTCGTCACCGTCAGCCGCTACCGCTGTCGGTCACGTGAGTGTGGCTGGGAAGGCAATCTGCGCGTGAAGCGACGGACCCTGCTGTATCAGGGTCCAGGGTAAGTCTGCGTCCGGACACGGCAGCCGTTTGAATCGGCACGGGCAGGCCGCGTCACCGCATTGACAGGCCTTGCTACAGCCAGTATTCGGCGAGCCGCGCGGCCCCCTCTTTCAATCGCAATAGCAGCGACCGCTGATCCCACCGTTCAAGATCGATGGCATCGGACTCCGCCAGATCCCGGGCAAACATCGCATCCATTTGACGCGCAAAATCGCGGCCCAGGATTGCCGCATTGATTTCGTCGTTGTGCAGGAAGCTGCGCCAATCCAGATTGGTCGAACCGATGGTCGACCAGACGCCGTCGATGGAAGCGGTCTTGGAATGCATCACCGCGCCACGCCGCTCGTAGATCTTCACACCGGCGCGCAGTAGCTTCGAATAATGCGAGCGCCCGGCGTGGAACACCGCCCAGGAATCGGTATGGCTCGGCAAAACCAGCTTCACCTCGACGCCGCGCTGCGCCGCATCGGTCAGGGCTTTGAGGAATTGCGGATCGGGCGCGAAATAGGCGTTGGTGATATGCACCTGCTGTTCCGCATGCTCGATCGCCGACAGCAGCGTGAGATAGATCGGGCTGCCGGGATCGTCGGAGACGCTGCCGATGGCGCGCACGATCTCGTCACCCTGCTTGTCGAGTGCGGGGAAGTGATTTCTCCCAGCCAGCGGCGAGCCCTGTTGCTTGCTCCAGGTATCCAGGAACAGCTTCTGGAATTCGGCCACCACCGGCCCTTCGATCTGCAGATGGGTATCCCGCCACCCAGGAACATTGGCCCCCGGTTTACGGGCTGACCGCCAGGAAGAGCCGCTGGAATAGGTTTCGCTGATATTGATGCCGCCGATGAAGGCGACGCGACCGTCGACCACCAGCAACTTGCGGTGGTCGCGGTTGTTCAGCAGCCACTCCTTCTTTTTCCCGGCCAGCGGATTGACCGGATTGTATTCGAGCACCTGGATGCCGCCGGCGCTGAGGCGCTCAAAGAACGCCTTGGGCGTATTCAGGCAGCCGACGCTGTCGTAGATCAGGTTGACCTGGACGCCTGCGGCCTGTTTTTCCAGCAGCAGGTCGGCGAACTGCTGGCCGATGTCGTCGGCTTCGAAGATGTAGGTTTCCAGATGGATGTGGTCTTTGGCCGCACGCATGGCAGCGAACATGGCCCGGTAGGTCGCGGGGCCGTCCTCCAGCAGGGTCAGCTTGTTGCCCAGCACCAGCGGGCTGTCGACATTGATCGCCTGCTCCATGGCCAGGTGTTTCTGCAGGATGTCGGTCTCGCCGGACGTGCGCTGGAGTTTCTCGATGATGGCGTCGCTGCGGCGTTCTGAGACAGGCCCGCGCGCGCCCTCGAACGCCACCGTCTGTGTGTGGGGCTTTTCCAATTCGCGCGTGGCGTCGGGCAGGCTTGCACAGCCGGCGCCGGCGAGCAGCATGCACGCGGCCACCATCATGCGCCAGGCCGGGGGGCTTGCCGGGCGGGAAAACTCCGTCAGGTTTGTTCCCACGGCAGCCCCTCGAAGCGCCAGCCGTTCCTGGTGCTGCGGTGGTGCGACTCGTTCATGTCGCCCTCGAATCCATGCAGCACGTTGTACACCTCGGGAAAGCCGTATTTCTCGAGATAGCGCCCGGCCTCGACCGATCGCCGCCCCGAGCGGCAGATCAGCACCACCGGGCGATTGGCCGACGCGGCCTTGCGCGAATGGCCGAGAAAATCGGGGTTGACGTCCCAATCGGGCCCGTCCTGCCAGGCGATGTGGATCGCCCCCACGGGATGGCCGACGAACAGGTATTCGATTTCCGAGCGGCAGTCGATGAACACCGCTTCGGGATGCGATTGCAGGAAGGCTTGAGCTTCGGCAGGTTCGAGATGTTTCATGGCAGACACCGGGCGGACTCGATACCTGCACCTTAGCATCACCGGCAGGCCTCGCGCCAACCGATATAATGCGCGATTGACCTGCTGATTGTCCGCCATGTCTCGCACCGACCTGCTGCATTCCCTGCTCGCCCAGCGCATCCTCGTCCTCGACGGTGCGATGGGCACGATGATCCAGTCCTACAAGCTCGACGAAGCGGACTATCGCGGCGAGCGCTTCGCCGATTTCGCGCACGACCTCAAGGGCAACAACGACCTGTTGTGCCTGACGCAGCCGCATATCATCAAGGAAGTCCACACCAAGTACCTGGCCGCCGGCGCCGACATTCTCGAGACCAACAGCTTCAATGCCACCTCGATTTCCATGGCCGATTACCACATGGAACACCTGGTGCCGGAGCTCAACTTCGCCGCCGCGAAGCTCGCGCGCGAGGCCGCCGACGAAGCGACCGCACAGAACCCTGCCAAGCCGCGCTTCGTCGCCGGTGTGCTCGGCCCCACCTCGCGCACCGCGACCATTTCGCCCGACGTCAACGACCCCGGCTTCCGCAATGTCACGTTCGACCAGTTGCGTGTGGCCTACCTGGAAGCGATCGACGGCCTGGTGAAAGGCGGCGCCGACATCCTGATGGTCGAGACGATTTTCGACACGCTCAACGCCAAGGCGGCGCTGTTTGCCATTGAAGAATACTTCGAGGCGAACGCGCTGCGGCTGCCAGTGATGATCTCCGGCACCATCACCGACGCCTCCGGCCGCACCCTCTCGGGCCAGACCGGCGAGGCGTTCTGGAATTCGGTGCGCCACGCCCGGCCTTTATCCATCGGCCTGAACTGCGCGCTCGGGCCGGACCTGCTGCGCCAGTACGTCGAGGAGCTCTCGAACAAGGCCGACGTCTTTATCTCGGCCCATCCCAACGCCGGCCTGCCCAACGCCTTCGGCGAGTACGACATGGGCGGCGACGAGATGGCGACGCACATCGGCGAATGGGCACGCTCGGGATTGCTGAACATCGTCGGTGGTTGCTGCGGCACTTCGCCGGCCCACATTGCCGCCATCGCCAAAGCCGTCGAAGGCGTCGCGCCGCGCGTGCCGCCGGTGCTCGAACCCGCGATGCGCCTGTCCGGGCTGGAGCCCTTCAACGTTGGCAAGGATTCGCTCTTCGTCAACGTCGGCGAGCGCACCAACGTCACCGGGTCAAAGGCCTTCGCCCGCATGATCCTCGAGGGCCGCTACGACGACGCGCTCTCGGTCGCCCGCCAGCAGGTGGAAAACGGCGCGCAGATCATCGACATCAACATGGACGAGGGCATGCTCGACGCCGAGGCGGCGATGGTGCGCTTCCTGCTCCTGATCGCCTCGGAGCCCGACATCGCGCGGGTGCCGATCATGATCGACTCGTCGAAATGGAGCGTGATCGAGGCCGGCCTCAAGTGCATCCAGGGCAAGGGCATCGTTAATTCAATTTCCATGAAGGAAGGTGAGGCCGAGTTCATCGAGCGCGCGATCCTCTGCCGGCGCTACGGCGCCGCGGTGATCGTGATGGCGTTCGACGAGACCGGCCAGGCCGACACCTACGCGCGCAAGACCGAAATCTGCGCGCGGGCGTATAAATTGCTGACCGAAACGGTCGGCTTTCCGCCCGAGGACATCATCTTCGACCCCAACATCTTCGCGGTCGCCACCGGCATCGAGGAACACGCCAACTACGCGGTCGACTTCATCGA
>Ga0208244_100780_pt1 | contig 24388 bp, 15 predicted proteins | sample SubbioCR12Aug_5A_FD_184828 | JGI IMG/M metagenome (GOLD analysis project Ga0208244, IMG submission 184828) | Serpentinite rock and fluid subsurface biosphere microbial communities from McLaughlin Reserve, California, USA - CR12Aug_5A (SPAdes) | ecosystem: Environmental > Terrestrial > Deep... | reverse complement strand
CTTGACAGCCCCTTGAATTGAACAGTTATGGCTTTACAAAGAGAAAAAAAGGGAAAAATAAATAATTTTAGCAAAAAAACTTGTTTTTCAACATAGAAGATTCACAAAGAAAAACAAGATTTTTTATAAGCGAAAATGAATTTCTCTGTAAAGCATCTTTTGCAAATTCATTCAACGAGAGCAATGAATGAACCATATACAACTATTAAAGCCAAAGATTTAGCACATAACTCCGCCGAATGTGGGTTGTTGATTTTCAATGGTCTGGAGACCGGCAGATTGTGGCGACGTTTTGCAAACTATGCCGAACGGGGACTTCTGATTGACAAAGGTCTTTTTTTTTGAATTTTATTAGAAAGCTTAAATTTCGGTAGTTTTGTCATTATTGGGTATAAATAAGTAATTTTGGGGAGTATTTACTGATAAGGAAACATGTTGATCCTTTTCTATAAAGAATCGCAGTTTTACTGGAGATTGTTATTGTGTAGAGTCAAGAAAAAAGAAGTATGTATATGTTGAATCTGGAAGCATGTATTCAGGCAATACCTTCGCCGGTGGTTGTGACTAAAACCAACGGTGAAATATTGTTTTACAATCAACTGTTTATGGATTTGATTCCTGAATCTGCAGGGAATATTCAAGAAAAAAAAATACATGAATCAGTCTTTTCTATTGATCATGAAATTGATTTATCTGATTTATTTGGAACTATTACAGATGAAGTAAGGGAGATCGTATTGATTGATCATCATAAGAACCCTCAGCGCAAAATGATGTTCAAGGTCAAGCTTGCGAGCGATTCAAATTTTGATGATTTGTTGGCAGTCTGGCAACTTGAACAATGCTCAAACATTCCCGAAAGCACCAAGGGCAGAGGCGTTTTTAATAACATTGATCAACCATTACTTATACTTAGCCAGAAATTTACCATACTTGAAATCAACAATGCCTGCAGTGTGATGCTTGGCTACAAAAACAGCGAGCTTGCCGGCAAGGGTATTGGAACAATTCTGATTGATGAGGCTGGCCAATTTTTATCAGAAATTGACTTTGGATCGCATGAAAAGAGTTTTCAATTAACAGTCAAACGCAGTGATGGCGTTGAATTATTGGTCAGACTAAATATTAATTTTGGCAAGTATTTCGGGCAACCCGCCTGGGTTGTTTCTTTAAAGGATACTAAGGAGGAGCTAAAGCTTCAGGAAGAACTGCTTAAGGAAAAACAATATTTTGAGTATTTACTGGAGAGCATCCCTTTCGGAACAGTTGTTTTAAATGAGGACGATGTTATATTGGATTGCAATCATGCATTTTGCAGCATGTTTGGATATGAGAAACAACAACTCAGCGGGCAACCTGTGAACGATATGATTGTTCCGAAAACAATGAAAGACCAGGGTCTTGACCTGACAAAAGCAGTGTCACAAGGTGACGACATTTATAAGGAAACGAAAAGAATGCGTTCGGACGGGAGTTTGATCGATGTTGCAATAACAGGAAGACCTATCGTCTTGCCGGATGGAAAATTCAGGGTTTTTGGCATCTATCAGGACATTACAGAACGCTTGCTTTTGCGACAATCACTGGTAGATGAAAAAGCATACTTTGAGTCTCTGTACGAAAACGTGCCATTTGCCATAATTTTGCTGGACAATCATGAAAAAATAGTAGATTGTAATTCCATTTTTGTTCAAATGTTTGGATACTCAAAAGAAGAACTTTTGGAATTTGAAAAAATTGATCTGATCTTCCCAGAAAACCTTATTCAAGAGGGTAGCGCTCTGAGAGCATGCGTTTTATCAGGTGAGAATGTTTACAAGGAAACAATCAGAAAGAGGAAAGATGGCAGTTTACTCCATGTTGCTATTACAGCCAAACCTGTAAAAAAACAAAATGGTGAAGTGCTCATCTTTGGCATTTATCAGGATATCACATCAAAAAAAGAGGCAGAAACAAACCTCATGGAAAGAGAGCGTGAGTTGTCGGCCATAGTTGAGTATCTACCCGGCATGGTATACAGGTGTCTTGATGATAAGGATTATACAATGCTGTTCGTTAGCGGTGGAAGTTTGCAGGTAACAGGCTATGATCCAAGGGTGTTTTTAAGCAATGCAATAAAGTTTAACGATATTATTTTTGACGAATATCAGGAGTATCTTTGGGACAAATGGCAGAAAGTGATCAAAGATGGAACAGTTTTTAATGCTGAATATAGAATAATTGCCGCCGATGGCTCCGAAAAATGGGTATGGGAACGAGGTCGCGCAGTGAGTGATAATCAAGGAAAACTTCTTTTTCTCGAAGGCTATATTGAAGATGTTACCGATAGAAAGCTGATGCAGGATGCCTTGAGAAATGAAAGAGACCTCTTGCAGGCACTGATGGACAATATACCGGATACAATTTATTTCAAAGACAAACAAAGCAGATTTATTCGCATCAACAAGGCCCAATCCAAGGTTTTAGGCGTTGAAAATGCAAAAGATGTTGTCGGTAAATCTGATTACGATTTTTTTGATGAAGCACATGCCAATATTGCTTACGACGACGAGCAAAGACTGATGGCAACAGGTATTCCTGTAATAAATAAGGAAGAACATATCTTAACGGCAAATGGTTGGAAATGGTTTACAGCAAGCAAAGTGCCACTATATGATGAGAACGGGAACGTTTACGGTTTGGTAGGTGCTTCACGTGATATTACCGAATTTAAGAAACTTGAGCAGCTGCTGCGTCAAAGCGAAAATGATCTGCAAAAAATCAATGCTGAAAAGGACAAACTTTTTTCAGTTATTGCCCACGACCTGAGAAGCCCGTTCAACTCATTTCTGTTGTTGACAGAGATGCTTGCAGATGAATACATGGACTTCACAGAGGAAGAAATGACAAAACTTGTAAAATCGATGTACAAGACCGCCGTTAGTGTTTCTGATTTACTCGAAAACCTTTTGGAATGGTCGAAAATTCAGCGTGGATTGGCTAGTTTTCAACCAGTTAATTTAAAACTGAGCGACATCATACAAAAGAATCTCGATTATTTTCACACACATCTTGTCAATAAAGAGATTGATCTGGAGCTCAGGATGGATGAGAATATGATGGTGTACGCTGACCCTTCAATGGTAAGTTCTGTGTTGAGAAATCTGGTATCTAACGCCATCAAGTTTACGCGTCATCAGGGATCGATCACTATTGATGTTTCAAAACCTTCAGTTGACATGGTTTTAATCCGGATCACAGATACTGGCGTAGGCATGTCAGAATCAATGATTTCAAAGCTTTTCAGTGTCGAAACAAAGGGTCGAAAAGGCACCGATGATGAACCAAGTTCCGGATTAGGACTAATTCTCGTAAAAGAATTTGTTCAAAAAATGAATGGAAAAGTCCATCTCGAAAGTAAGCAAGACGAAGGCACAAGCTTTTTCGTTGAACTGCCTTCAGCCAAACTATAAATAAGGTTAATTTTCCAGGATATTGTTGTAAACTAATACATAACTTCTTCCGTGCGTGTGATTTGCTTGCTTTGATTAAATGCTTTAAACATATCAAAACTCAAAGAAAAATATAACACATTTACGTCAAAATTCTCGTATATTTTCACTGGCTGCCCACCAACATCCTCAACAAAATCCTTGTTAAAGAAGCTGGTTAAGTAATACTTCAGCTTGAAGTTTATACCGCTTTTCAGCTCCAAACCCAAAATAAAACTGTGATAATAAGTTGGGACTCTTTTACTGAACCAAACACTGAATTTCTCGGTTTTCTTTTCATTCACAAACCTTTTCTCTTTGTAGTTGAACGGAAATTCAATCTCATATCCTCCGTAAAGAAAGTTTTCTTTCAGATTTCCGAGTTTAACTCCGATGGGTATACCAAGGTTATAAGTCCTGTACTTTGTTCTCCCGGAACCTGCCTCATCCTTAAAAATAAAGCCGACATTGCGCACATTGAGACCTGAAAACATACCGAAATAGTCTCCAAAATCCCTGTTAATATGATTCTGGGAATTAAACACCGGAGAAAAGCGAATAACTGATTCGCCTTCATTACCATTGCTTTCGATGCTTGCAGCTGAAAAAATAATTTCTCCTGATGAAGTTGGATACCACTTTTTCGATTGACTAAAAAGTGTTGCAGGTAAAAGAATGATGGTAAGAATAAAAATAATGCCTGACTTTTTCATTTGTGCCTGAGATTTAATGATCAATAGTTATTTGTTTAACCCAATTGAATTGGTATGATTTGCAAACAAACAAAAAAAAGTAATCTCTTAAGCAAATGATATAATTTCTTTAGATACTTTTTTCAGGTGATCAAAAACAGGCTTTCCTTTACTTTCTGAGGGCAAGCAAAACAACATTTTCCACATGATGTGTTTGCGGAAACATATCCACAGGCTGCACCGCCACCACGGCGTAGGTTTCTGAAAGCAATGCAATGTCGCGGGCCTGCGTGGCGGGATTACAACTTACATAAACCAACTTTTCAGCTTTAATTTTAACCAACTGCTCAACTACTTTTGGATGCATACCAGCGCGTGGTGGATCAGTTATTATCACATCCGGCTGCCCATGCAACCGAACGAAATCTTCATTCAGAACAGCAGCTATATCTCCGGCTGTAAAGCTTGCATTTGAGATTCCATTCAGCATAGCATTTGATTCTGCATCGCGAATGGCTTCTTCAACATATTCTATTCCGACAACTTTTTTCACTGATCGGGCAATGTAATTTGCAATTGTACCGGTGCCTGTATACAAATCGTAAACAAGCTCTTCACCTGTAAATGCTGCAAAGTCGAAGGCTGTTTTATAAAGCACTTCAGCTTGAACGGCGTTGGTCTGATAAAACGAAACAGGCCCAATACGGAATGTAAGCTCAGGTTGGTCTGTTGCAGGAGCCTTCATTTTTTCGGTAATGTAAGGAACCCCTTTGAATAGTCTTATCTCAAGATCGAAAATCTGATCGTTCTTTTTAGGATTTACAACCCACATCAGCGAAGTGATTTCAGGAAAACTATCAGCGATAAATGGAAGCAGTTCATTTTCGACACGTTCATCTTCCTGACTTACGACCAAAATAATCAAAACCTGTCCATCAATGGTATTTCTAATCAATAGGTTACGCAATAGACCATCGTGGTTTCGGGCATCATAATAGCTATAGCCTTTTTCCTGAGTAAACTCTTTTATTGCAAGCCTGATTTTATTGGAAGGTTCAGCCTGGAGAAAACATTTGTCAATATCAAGAATACGATCAAACATGCCCGGCAAGTGAAAACCAAGTGCGTTTTTATTCAGCTCATCTGTGTCTTCGGTTTGTTTTCCATCTACAAACCATCTGCGGTTGGAGAAAGTAAATTCCAGTTTGTTGCGATAATAAAACTGCTCGGGTGATCCAATAATTGGTTTCAAATCAGGGTATGGAAACTTTCCGATACGGTCAAAATTATCCTTTACTTGTTTTTGTTTGTATCCCAACTGATATTCATAGGCCATATGCTGCCATTTACATCCTCCGCAATGCCCGAAATGACTGCATGCTGGCTCAGTTCGTTCTTTCGAGTATTGATGTACATGAAGGATTTTGCCTTCAAAGAAATTCTTTTTCCGTTTTATCACCTGAAGGTCAACGATATCTCCCGGAGCTCCAAAAGGAACAAATACAACTTTCTGATCAGGCTTTGCAATAGCCATACCTTCGGCACCAGCATCAATGATTTCAACATTTTCGATGATTTGAGGTTGCCTGCGTTCCCTTTTTCGCATGGAGTTTATTTTTTGATAAAATTAATTTATTCTTTCTGATATAAAGCAAACAAGCTCACAACGGAGCCTGTTTTTCTGTTTCATTTGTTGTTAAATTACCTTCCAAACTTAAATGCATTCAGCGGTGTAAGCCCGGATTGTAACAAAGCTACTGCTTCACGGTGCCTTTAAAGCGGCTGCTGAAAGTTTGCCAGTCAGTGGTTTGATAAGCGTTCTTGCCAAAGAAATGCAAAACAGGTTCAAACTTGTCAGCAGGAAAATAGCCGGGCACAACTGTAATAACGCTAAGTTCCTCACTCATAAACACATAAGAAGGATAAGACATTTTGCCTGACATGAGTGTCTGTGCAAGTTGGTGTGAGCTGCGTTTCTTTCCCGGATTTGCATTCACATAAGCTTGTCCGAGGAAAACAACAGTATCCTGTCGTTCGGCGTCAAACTTCACTGCGTAGAAATTTTCGTTGATATAGTCAATTATGACAGGATCGCTGAAAGTCGTCTGATCCATTTTTGTACACCAGCCACACCAGTCGGTATACATATCCAAAAATATTTTCTTTGGCTGCTGCTCTGCTTTTGCTGCGGCTTGTTCAATACTGATCCAGTTTATCTTGGCTGTCTGTGCGCTGGCGAAAAAGGTGGCCAATACAAAACAGAGCGTAAGGAGTTTTTTTGTCATCGTTATTAGTATTTAGTGAGTCGGTCAGTTTCTCTTTTTGAGTCTTTCTTTTTGAGGTCTTCGCGTTTGTCATAATGATGTTTTCCACGTACCAGCGCAATTTCGAGCTTGGCTCTACCTTTTTCATCAATGAACAAAACTGAAGGAACAATTGTGAAACCTTTTTCTTTTACTTTGGTAGAAAGTTTGCGTAGTTCCCTGAAATTGAGCAGCAGTTTTCTTTCACGTTTTGGTTCGTGGTTGTTGTAAGTGCCGTAAGTGTATTCAGCAATATGCATTTCGCGCACAAAAAGTTCATGGCCTTTGAAAGCACAGAAAGATTCAGAAAGGCTTGCTTTTCCCTCTCTGATACTTTTAATTTCTGTACCTGAAAGCACAATACCAGCAATAAGTGTTTCGACAACGAAATACTCAAAGCTGATTCGTTTATTTTTTATGCGGATATTTTCTTTCATAAATCGGTGAGCAAAGATAAATCAAACTAGCTTCATTTTGCAAAGCAGCATAACTTATCGCAGCACATTTTCGAAACTTTAACTTGCAATTATTTCATGTCGCCCAGAATAATCGGCAGACCATCCTTGCTGTTTCCAATAATGACAATTTTTGTATTGTTTGATTCTGCAAGTTTCAAAGTAGCTTCGATCCCTTTTTCACGCAATATCTTTTCGTTGATACTGGCGCTTAATATATTGTTGGCAGTCGCTTTTCCTTCAGCATCAATGCGTTGTCTTTCGGCTTCCTGTAATGCTTTTTCAAGCTTGAATTCGTATTCAAGCGCTTCCTGTTCTTGTTTGAGCTTGCTTTCGATAGCAGTTTTTATTGTTGGCGGGAGGGTGATGGAACGAATCAGCACCTGATTCAACTGCACATGCTTTTCATCAAGAAGTTTCTTGGTTTCGTCGTAAATCTCAATCTGTATGGCATCGCGTTTTGTGGAATAGATCTGTTCAGGTGTATACCGACCGACAACACTGCGTGCGGCAGAGCGCAGGGAAGGCACGACGACCCGCCTTACAAAATCAGTTCCAATCTGTGCATGCAGCTGTCCAAGATCGGAATAGTTTGGTTGGTACCATGCTGAAAAATCAACACTGATTTCCAATCCGTTTGAGGACAGAACATTCATCTCTTCAGAGATTTCCTGTTGTCTTATTTCATACACATACATGGTGTTCCAGGGAGCAATTACATGCAGCCCTTCACCATAGGTTTTGTCGACCTGAAGTCCGCCACTTAAAAGACGGAACAGGACGCCTCCATGACCAGCTGAGATCGTTACTGTCATAGAGCTCCATAAGAGCACAAGAACAAGCACTATTCCGGCCAAAATAGCTCCGGCAATAATGGATTTAGGGTTAACAGAATTGTTTGAAGGATTCATTTTTTTTTAAATTTATGTTTATAAAATCAGTCTAAATCAATGAGAAAAAGTTCTTGCTTCCATGAATATTCCGAAAGGGCAGCAACAATGTAACGTCCATCTGGCGACCAATCCGGGCTGCTTATTTTGTGCCTGCTGAAAGCTACAGGCGAAATAGTTTTTCCATCCGTTGAAATAATGAGTAGCCAATACCCTTTGAAATTTTTTCCAACACAGGCAATTTTACCCGTACTGCTTCCCCAGCTTGCCTGACTCAATTGCAATGTATCACTGCTGATTGTTGCGTAAGGACTGCCGTTCCAATGAATAATTTCGATAAATCCTGACTGGCCTGTGTTTTCTTTTTGTCGGTGAAAACTTAAGTAAAGCCCTTTTGGTGACCAACGGGGAAAAGAAATATCCTCTGAAACTTTCACCACTTCATTCAGGTTGTCGTACCGAAAATCGTAGGTCATGAGCTTCCAGTTTTTATCATTGGCAGTTTTTCCACCAAAAGCGAGCAGATTTCCTGATGTGTTAAAATCGGGATGTTGCATCTGAACCTTGCGCTTTGCGAGTGTTCTGAAACCTCTGGAATCTTTGCTTTCGTATGGAAGCCATGAATCTGATTCTTTCTTTACACCAAATATGGTTTCCCCATTGGGATGCCATGCAGGCATAAATAATTCGTTTGTATCAGAAACAACAAGCTGAGGAATGCTGTCGGCAATACCGATGCTGAACAGCTGTCTTCTGCCGTTTCTGTCAGAGTCGAACAAAATCGTTTTACCATCCTTTGAAAAAACCGGATTGGCATCGTGGTAAATCCCAAAAGTAATTTGTCTCACATGAAAATCTGAAACCAACTGGGCTTCGGCCTTCCATGTTAAAATAAGTAGACATATTAATAGGAATTTCTGCGGATTCATTCCCACAAAAATAGGCTATTGCTGCGAATAACGGTTACTTTTTATGCGAAAACAGCCAGGGAATCAGTTCTTCTTCAAGAAAAACATAATCCCATGCATTGTGATTCACCTCAGGGTAGATAGTCAAACGTGGATTTCCGCCAGCTTTCTTTATAGCTTCATACATGCCATTTGAAAGACTTACCGGAACTACAGCATCAATTTCTCCATGAAAGATCCAGACACTTACTTTCTGAGCGTAAGAAATTGCCGTTTTTGGATCTCCTCCACCACAGATTGGGAAAGCTGCTGCAAAAACATCCGGTTTGCGGTGCAAAATCTCAAATGTGCCCATCCCTCCCATCGAAAGACCTCCGATATAGAATCTTGATTTATCGGCCCAGGCAATAGATGAAATACTGTCAACAAGCGACATAAAAAGCCGCATCGATTGTGTTGGCTCAAGGTCTGGCCTAAAACCAAAAATTCTTTTTCCATCGGGATCGTAACTACTTTCAATGTTTGCCCAGTAGTCATCTTTTGGACATTGCGGAAAAACCATAACTGCCGGAAAATCTTTTCGAACAGCATCTGAAGAAAAGAAACTCTTTCCATGAATCAGCTGCGATTCATTATCGTTACCACGTTCGCCGGCTCCGTGAAGAAAAAACAAAACCGGATAATTCAGGGATGCATCGAAATTTTCAGGATATATTATTCTGTATGGAAGACTGTTTTCGTCCTGAATAAAAATATGTCGTTCAAAAAGTTCCTGCTGTGAAAAAAGACCAGTGAAATGAAAAACGAATAAAAGGCTGATAAGTAGTTTCTTCATGATTGATATTTTTTAAAAGTACAAAATTAAAAAAACCTCAGAGACAATAAGTACTCTGAGGTCCTGGCGTTTTAGATAATATTCTATTTCAAAGAAAATGAAGCTGACTTTGTATCCACGGAACTTCCACCAATCATCACTTCAAAGTCGCCTTTTTCAGCACCAAAGCTCATGTCGGCTCTGTAAAATGAGAGCGCTTCCAGGCCAATTTCAAAACTTACCTTCTGGCTTTCTCCCTTTTTGAGGTTGATTTTTTTGAAGCCTTTGAGCTCTTTTACCGGGCGAGAAACAGATGCAACTTTGTCGCGGATATACATCTGAACAACTTCCTCACCATCAAAATCACCTGTATTTGCAACGTTGATTGAAACAGTTAATGTTTCTTCCAAACCAATTGAGCTTTTGCTGAGCTCGATTTCATCATAAGCAAAAGTTGTGTAGCTGAGGCCAAATCCAAATGGATAAAGAGGCTCGTTGGATACATCAAGGTATTTTGTTGTGTATTTATTGTTGGCATCAAAGGGTCTTCCGGTATTTTTCATATTGTAATGAATGGGTATCTGACCCACGTTTTTTGGAAAAGTCACCGGCAGTTTGCCCGAAGGGTTATAATCGCCAAACAACACATCAGCAATAGCATTGCCAGTAGTTGTACCCAGGAACCACGTCTGCAAAATGGCTGGAATATTTTCGTCAAGCCAGTTGATTGTCAGCGGACGACCATTCATCAGTACAGCAACAACAGGCTTTCCGGTTGCATGAATTGCTTCGGCCAGCTGTTGCTGAACACCAGGCAAACCAATATCAGAGCGACTTGCAGCTTCTCCTGACATCCAATATGCCTCACCTAGCGCAAGAACGACAACATCGGCTTGTCTGGCAGCGGCAATTGCCTGTGCAAATCCATCTTTACTTTTTCCATCAATGTCGCAACCTTGAGCATGCAGAATACGGGCATTTGGAACCCTTGCTTTTATTCCCTCAAGTAAGGTAACTGATTTCGCCCAATCGCCTGCAGCCGACCAACTGCCGATAAGGTCTCTTCTGGATTCGGAAAGTGGCCCGATTACAGCAATAGTTTTTGTTGCCGGGTCGATTGGCAGCAACTGATTCTCATTCTTGAGTAAAACAATTGATTTTCTGGCAACATCCCTTGCTGTTTCAATGAACTCGGGCGTCATAATTTCTGTGGCCTCCCGTTCTGTAGAAGAGTATCTGTAAGGATCATCAAATAATCCAAGTAGATATTTCACCTTAAGGATTCTTCTTACGGCAATATTTATAAGCTCTTCATCCACTTGTTTTGTTTCAACAAGCCGCGTTAAAGCTGTATTATAGAATCCAGCCTGCATGTCTATATCCACACCGGCATTTATTGAAAGCAATGAAGCTTCAAGGGTATCGGCTGCAACACCATGATACATTAGCTCCATAATTGATGTGTAATCCGTTACAATAAAACCTTCAAAACCCCATTCATCGCGAAGGATTTCAGTCATTAGGTATTTGCTCGCAGTTGCAGGAATCCCGTTCAGATCGTTGAAAGAGGTCATAACAGTCATGGCACCTGCATCCAATGCGGCTTTGTAAGGTGGGAGATACACTTCGCGCAACATACGTTCGGACATATCCACGCTGTGGTAATCGCGTCCTGCCTGAGAAGCTCCATAGGCAGCAAAGTGCTTGACACAAGCAACAAGTGTATTCAAATCACTAAGATTATCGCCTTGAAATCCTTTTACACGTGCAGCAGAAATCAGTGAAGCAAGATAAGTATCTTCTCCGGCACCTTCAATAATGCGACCCCAACGAGGATCGAAAGAGACATCTGCCATTGGGGCAAATGTCCAGTGAAGTCCTTCTGCAGTTGCTTCGATAGCTGCAATACGGGCGCTTTTTTCGATAATTTCAAGATCCCAGCTTGCGGCTTCGGCAAGAGGCATTGGAAAAATGGTTCGGTGTCCATGAATAACATCATAACCAAAAAGCAATGGGATTTTCATCCTTGTGTTTTCGACGGCCATTTTCTGCAATTTGCGTGTATATTCAGCGCCATAAGCATTGAAAATTGAACCAACGCGGCCCTGCTTAATATCTTCTTCGTATTCTTTGCGGATGAAGGCACCTGTTTGATCCATATCGCTGGTAAAAAGCGTCAGTTGGCCGATTTTTTCTTCCAATGTCATCAATGAAACAATGGAATCAACTTTTGCATCAATGCTATCTGCTGATTTTTTCACTGTTGGTTGACACGAAAATAATGCCCAGCTGAGCACTGCAATCATTAAGGGAAATTTAATTTTCATTTTCGGTATTTTTAAATTCTGTAATAGTTTTCAATCAGTTTTTATCTTGAGAATCCAAGCTTGTTTAGCGCCTCAGTCACTTCGGGTGCCGACATAAACAGATTCCAGCATAGACCTGTACGGTGATTCTCAATCATGACTATTATAGGGCCCTGATCTATTGCAAGATAAGAACTTGCCCACCAGGCTTCATTTGGATTGAAGGCATCCTTAAAGCCATATTCACCCCATAGTTTGTCACCAAGTACATAATAAAAGTGCCGCATTGCCTGCATTGACTCGTAAGGTGTATAAGGCATAGACGAAAGTGCAGCTGTGGGAGAAATGGTTCCGTTATCGCGTGTTGGCTCATGCACGCCATAGCCCGAAGGTTCATCACTTGCAGTTAAACCCCAGCTGTCGGCGCTGTATCCAAGATGCCCGCGTGGGTTAATAACACTGTGCTGTCTGTTGATAAGGCTGTGATTAACGTTTTGAGTCCAGTAATTTGCATATTGATCCGACAAATTTGTTGGATTAAGTCCAAGAAAAGAATAATGACTAAAAAATAATGGCCCACCATAATCAAAACCAACGGGTAAAGGAATGCCATAGAAACTGCTTCCATTAATAATTGAACCATTGTTGGCCCAACCTTTATGGTAAACCGGCGCTTGAATTGGAAATGTTGATGATGTTGCAGCCATTACATAAGTTATGAGGGCTTCATTGTAACCACGCACCTGCATATTCATAGCCCAACCATGGTTTGGCGACCAATGCCAGTAAAGCACATCCTGCCCGCCACGGGTATACCAATCCCATTCAATAGCTTCAAGGAGTTGATTAATTCTGTTGATAATAGTCAGTTCTTGAGCTTGTGCTGGATCAAGGTATTGCCTGACAGTAATCAGGCCGGCAGCCATAAATGAAGTTTCAACAAGGTCTCCACCATTATCAAAAGTACTGAAAGGATGCACTTTACCTGTATTTCCATTCATCCAATGTGGCCAGACGCCATGAAAACGATCAGCAGTACTTAAAAAGTTGGTCACTTTATCAAGATGTGCAACACCTTGTTCGCGTGTGATGAAACCTCTTTCAACTCCGATTGGAATGGCCATAAGTCCAAAACCACTGCCTCCAACTGTTACAATGTCACCCGAGTTATTTCTTTCGCGGGCCATTCCGCTGACCGGATGCGCAAAATCATAAAAATAGCGGAAAGTTTGTGCCTGTACCAAGTCAAGAAGTGCTTCATCATCAATAAGCGGAAACTTGGGAGTGGGATTTAATCCTGTGATGAACTGATTGGAAAACCCGCTGAAAGTAGCGCCTGTATTTGCTTGCAGGGAAGATGATATGATAAGAAAGTGACGTCGGTAGTAATCGAGCGGAGCTGTATTTTTTAATTCGATTGTCTTTTTATCACCCGAAAGACTCAATGTAAAGTCAATATTGGGTGTGAAGGAAAAATATTGTTTTAACTGATCCTCTTTGACTGCATCAGAGAAATTTATACGCACAACGATGCTGTCATATTTAATATCTTTTGGTCTGTGGGGCTGTCTGAAATCGAGCCCGTTTACAGTGATTGAAACCAGCTCTATCGCCGGTTTTTCCGTAAAAAAGATGAATTCGATGCCTGGAAAACTTTCTCCTGCCAGTCCTCTTAACTGAGGTGCGACGGCTAAAACATATACTTCATTGAATTCAAGCGCGGTGCCTGGTGTGAGTGTAATCTCCTTTCCATCCTCCGATAAAGATTGCGTGGTAGGTATTATTTGATCAGCTTTGCGGATACTGATATGCTGCATAGCAGAAGCAACATCAATTGCGTTCGAAAAAGCAATCGTTATTGATGCGTTTATTGAAATATTTTTGGTTGTATCACTAAGGTTAAAAGAAGAATTTCCACTTTTCACAGTTGATATCTGGAGTGTACCTGAAGGTGTTTCAGGCTTATCTTTTTTGCAGGAGACAAAAAACAAGATTAGGAATGTTGGGAGCAATACCCATTGGAAATTCTTCATATTAAATAACTTAAAAAAACAGGGAGGGTGACAAGCGTCACCCTCACCTGTATTAAACAAAACTCACTAACACTTAAACTAAGGTTTTTCTGAATTATACATTAATTGTATTTCATTATCTGTAAGCACTTTATGGAAGAAACGAACGTCGTCCAATTGTCCTTTAAAGTGATTTGCTTCAGGGAATGTATATCCACCCCAAGGTTCGCCAGCCCACATTGATCCGGCTCTTGACTGAATAAACCCAAAAGCGAGTTCATTTTTAACATCAGGCATTTGGCCTGCATACTTAATGCCTTTCGCTGTCTTTTTTGGAGCATCATCAGGCCACAGGTTGAAGTCGAAGCTCTTCATTTTTTCTCCGTTATAATAGAGTGTGCCTTTTTTGGCATCACCATTATAAGTATAGGTTACATGGAGCCACTTATCTTTCAGCATTGCAACCATGTCAGGTTGGGTTATAGATTTCGCAAAATCCCATCCTTGCCATCCACCGTTGGCATTGTATGTAGCTTCACTTGGGAACCACATATCTTCTGTATCAGTAGTACCGTCTGCCAACTCGTAACGAATTGCAAATTTAGCACCATCAAGGCCACCAAACATTTCAAACTGAAGTCCGTAGAAGGCACCTAATCCCATTACAAAATGACCTTTACCCTGATCCATTGCTTTTACCCAAAAAGAAAGTGTCAGATTCTTTGTGTTAATCAATTGGTCACCGTTAGGAATTTCGATAATACTTGAAGTACCATTGAAAGTAGCGGCTTTTCCGGCAGCGGCATTGCGTGATGCAGTATAAGTAACAGCTACAATTCCGTTAGCAAGCGGATTGAAGCTACCGGCCACATCGTTGGCATTGTCTTCAAATGTCCAGTGAGCAATAACACCAGCAGGAGCAAAAGTGCCGAGGGTGGTGAAAGTACGGTCAAGAGCGGTTAACGGCTTTGCATCAGTCGACAGGATAGCACCTGTAAATGATAGTTTATAGAGTGTTCCGGTACCCAAAACATTCTTGGGTTTCACAGTAATGGTTTTGCCGGAAACAGTTAAAACAATTTCGATATCGGTATTGTTATAATTCTGCAATAGTTTAACATTTGCTGTTGTTGCAGTTGCGGGGTCTACGTCAGCAGAGAATGTTGCAACAATCGTGGGCTCAACCGGTACGTTGTTAGGAGAGGTAGCGCCATTAAGGTCGATAGTGCCGGCTAACAAAGTAGCAAGCGTCATGTCTACAGGATCATCGTCTTTTTTACAACCCTGAAAAATCATCGCAGTCACTGTGAGTGAGAGCATGAGGAAGATGAACATTTTTTTTGTTTTCATAGCTTTTAAAAAATTAAATAAAACAATTATTGAGGTTAGTTACCAATTTGGGTTCTGTGTTAATGTGCCCTGAGAAATATCCATTTCATTCTGAGGAATAGGAAGCAATTCATGTTTTCCCGAAACAAATCCGAGAGGTCCAAGAACAGTTACTGCTTTGTTTGTCCTTACCAAATCCCAGAACCGATGTCCTTCGAGGGCAAGTTCATAACGTCGTTCGTTGAGAATTATGTCGCGGAGGGCATCTTTATTTGTTGTTGTAATGTCAGGCAATATTGCAGCATTGCCACTGCGGGCTCTGTTACGCACCCTGTTGAGATAGATATGCGCATCATTAGGTTTATTGTTTTCGTTGAGTGCTTCGGCAGCCATTAATAAAACATCCGAGAAACGGATCAGCCTTCTGTTATGGCCGAACTGTGACGCTGTATTAGTGCCGGGAATCCATACTTTTTGGTTGTAACATTCACGTTCAATGATATTTCCATTGTCATCATAAACAAAATCCGGGGTTGTACCATCACCCAGAATGGTGATGCCATCGAGCACTTCTCCAAGATCGATAATCGTTGCATCCATGCGGGGATCTGCTGCATCAAAAGCAAAACGCAGGTTTTCTGAAGGTCTGTTAAAACCCCATCCACGGTTTGGAGTACCACGGACGCCTTGTGTGTTGGCATATTGATTGCCGAGTGCACTTTCAAGTTCAAAAGCACCAATTTCAAAAACAGACTCAACCCCATGTTCGCCCTCGCGTGAATTGGCATGTGCGAATTCAGGCTCCAGATCGTAATATTCAGTACCATTGATGACTTCAAGGGCATACTTTTCAGCATTCACAAAATCATTTTTGAAAAGATAAACTTTAGCTAAAAGTGCTTTTGCAGCGCCTTTGCTTGCCCGGCCAAGTTCCATACTGCTATAGGTGCTCCGTTCGGGAAGCCTGGCCACAGCATACAGCAAATCAGTTTCAACTTGTTCATAAATTTCGGCAGCTGTCGAGCGAGGTACTTTCAGTGGAGGAATTGTTGTCAATACAAGCGGAACACCACCCCAGGCGCGAACGAGATCAAAATAAAACAAGCCGCGCAGAAATCTTGCTTCTGCAACATAGCGTGAGCGGAGATTGGTGTCCATAGCAATCAAGGGCACTTTTTCGGTTACCACATTTGCTCTTTTTATACCTTCATAAAGTGTCGCCCACCAGCGGTCAAGACCATCCTGTGTTGGTGTGTGTGTAAAATTATCATAAGGACCAACGGTGCTGAGCCCATCATTTGGATTACTGCCTTTGTGTGCATCGTCCGACATAATGTCAAGAATAGGAAAACCACCTGAATGATAATGCCAGTTACGAAGTGATGCGTAAACAGCGTTTGTTGCCAGTTGAGCGTCAGCAGCACTCGTTGGAAATGCCTCCTGGGTAAGCTCGCCCTGCGGTTTGATGTCAAGAAAATCCTTGCATGAGCTGATTGATAAAATCAAAGCCAGAATTGAAAAATATTTTAATGTCTTCATAGTTTTCAGTTGTTAAAAATTGATATTCAGACCTACAGAATAAACAGCAGATATTGGATAGACACCATTGTCAATTCCGTTTGAAAGCACATCGTAACCACCGATTTCAGGTGTGTAGCCTGTATATTTCGTGAGGGTATACAAATTGGTTCCTTTAACATAGAATCGCACATTCTGAAGTTTAATCCTTTCGACAAGATTTTCAGGCAATGAATAGCCAAACATAACATTGCGCAGTCTGAGAAAAGACCCGTCCTGAATAAAATAGTCAGACGGAGTATAGTTGTAGCCACCAAAAGAAGGTCTTGGCACTGTATTGCTTGTGCCTTCACCAGTCCATCGATCTCTCAGATAACCTTCAAAATTGTAGGGATCAGGCCGCACAACGTCTTTACCATTGAAGATCTTATTTCCGGTTTGACCTTGTAAATCGAGTGAAAAGTCAAATGCTTTGTAGGCAAGTTCGAAGTTTATTCCAAAGATGAATTTAGGAATAGATGATCCGATATATGTTCTGTCGAGACCGTTTATTTTGCCGTCATTATTGGTATCCACAAAACGCAGATCGCCAACACCTGCAAGTGACTGATGCGGATAGGCGTCGAGCTCAGTTTGGTTTTGAAAAATGCCATCTGTAACGTATCCGTAATAAGCACCTATTGGCAGCCCTACCCTACTTAAAGTAACCGGTTGACCATTTCCAAGATAGCCTCCCATAAGTACTGAATCAATTCCACTGTTGCCACCAATTGCAAGCACTTCGTTGTGGATGGTAGTTCCGAGTATACCTACACTATAAGAAAAGTCTCTTTTGGTTTCGCGCCAGCGGATATTGAACTCATAACCACTGTTTAGTACCGAAGCTGCGTTGTAGCGAACACGTTGACCTTGTCCGTTGCCGAGATGCCCGGGCGTGGACAGTTCAACTAAAATATCGTCTGTGACTCTTCTGTAATAATCAAACTCCCCTGTCAGCCTGTTATTAAGCACGCCTACCTCAAGTCCGATATCAGTTTGTGTGGTGCTTTCCCAAATTAGACCAGGATTTCCGCTTTTTCCGTATGTGGCAGCAGGATATGAAGCATCAGGATTTGAAAAAACGGCAAAAAGACCAGAATTTACACGAGAGAAACGATCAAAATAGGATATTTTTTCATTGCCGATCATACCCCAGCTTGCTCTGAGCTTAAGCATTGTAAGTATTGGAAATTCCTTCATAAACTCTTCATTTGCAATATTCCAGCCTGCAGCAAAAGAAGGGAAATTTGAGAACCTGTTCTCAGGAGCAAACTTCGATGATCCGTCACGACGGAAGGTGACTGTAAAAATATACCGGCTGTCATAGGAATAGTTAGCACGTGCCAGCACCGACATCATACTGTAGAACAATCCAGCGTCAACACCGTTCCCAATACTTTGCAAAGTGTTGATATTATTGGCTTCGTCCATGATGTAGGCAGGAAGGATATACCAGAAATCGCTGTCATCACGAATGACATTTCGACCAGATAAGTTAAAATATTCTGACCTGGATTTTTGCATCGTAAATCCGGCAACACTATTGATGCTGTGCTTACCGTATGTTTTTATATAGGTAAGTGTGTTTTCCCACAGCCAGTTAAGATTCTCGCTGCTACCTTTATTAAGGTTACTGAATTGGTTGTCTTGCTGCGAGGCAGTGCCATCAGGATTATATATCGTATAGGCCGGGGTGAAGCTCGTTGATTTGTTGTAGGCCGCATCAACACCAAAACTTGATTTTAAGGTAAAATCTTTGCGGATTTTTGCTTCGGCAAAAACATTTCCCACACCACGCAGGCCATTGTTGAAACTATTTGAATATTCCAAATCGGCCAAAGGGTTGCCAACATTGTATACTACGCCAAAACTGCCATCCGCATAATAAGGTTCAAGCAATGGCTGAGCACGGTACACTGAATAAGTAACGCCAGGAGCATTGCGTTGTTGGTATGGAGCCACTGTAATATTGTTTCCAAAAGTTACATTGTCAAAAATGCGGTAAGTATTATTCAGTTTGAGTGAAAGCCGCTGATAATTTGACTTTGGAATAATCCCGTCTTGCTGGAAAAGTCCAATACCAACATAATAGTCAGCGGCTGGTGATGAACCTGAAATCGATAGTTGATGATTCTGCATTGGCGCGGCCCGGAAGATCAAATCCTGCCAGTCGGTATTCGGAACAGCATCAACATTATTATAGGAGCCAGGTCTTATTTCGTTGGAAATAGTGGCAAATTCCTTGCCTGACAATAAATCAATTTTTTTAGCGAGCTGCTGCATACCGTATTCACTTGAAAGTGTTACAACAGGTTTTCCTGCTTTACTGCTGCCTCTGTTTGTGCTGATAAGAATCACGCCATTTGCACCTCGGGAACCGTAAATCGCAGTTGCAGAAGCATCTTTCAAAACTTCCATTGAAGAAATATCTGCAGAACTGAGAAAAGAAATGTCATCCAAAATAAACCCATCGACAACATATATTGGTGCAGAATTATTAAACGTACCAACACCCCTGACGCGCACAGAAAGCCCTGCTCCCGGAGCACCACTTGTTGTTGTAACCTGCACACCGGTTACTTTTCCCTGAAGGGCTTGCGTTGCATTGTTTGAAGTGATTTTTCGGATATCTTCTGATTTAATCGAACTCACAGCGCCTGTGAGGTCACTTTTGCGAACTGTTCCGTATCCAATTACCACAATTTCATCCAACATGAGTTTTGAATCACTCAAAACAATGTTGATGGTTTGGCGGCCAGAAATTTCGACTTCCTGTGTATCAAAACCTGTGTAGGAAAAAATAAGCGTGCGGTCGCCAGCCTGAAGATCAATGACGTATTTACCATCAAGATCAGTGGTTGTTCCGCGGGTTGAGTTTTTTACCACAACATTTACTCCTGGAAGCGTTTCGCCGGTTTCAGCAGTCGTGACCACACCTTGCACCTGCGTTTGTGCAAAGCTACCGGCAGACAGCAGCAGGGCTACTGTTGTTATCATTATGATTTTCATAAATGACAGAAAATTAGGTAGTTTTCGATTCATAAATTGGTTTTTAAAGTTCAAAAAATGTCTTTTTAATTTAGAGCTGTATCTAACCATCCACCGGTAAAACCGGCTTTCTGCAACCCTTTAACAATATATGGATTCTTTTTCATCAGATCCCAGATAAGACCTGTTTGGTGATTTTCAAGCATAATGAGGATCGGCCCCTGATCGATACCGATGTAATCTTCGTTGAACCAACCTTCTTTGTCGTAGCTCAAATTGAATGCATCTTTAAAGCCATATTGCTGATAAAGTTTATCACCAAATGTAGTTTTCATAACATAAAGCGCATTCAGGCTTTCTTCAGGTGTGAAAGGAATTGAACCACCGGCAGCAGTAGGTGTAATTGTTCCGTCGTCGTGTTCGTAGCCTGAGGCAGCACCGCGGGCATAATAAGTCTTAAACTGAACTTCCTGTTCTTTCCAGATTCGCTTTTCATTTGCCGGACCATCACAGGCTGTCAATCCCCATATATTCTCATTGTAACCTTCAAATTTTTTGGGATTATCAATGCAATAAGCTCTGTTGGCGAGTGTTGCACGTCTGGAATTCTCAAAATAGTCTATTCCTTTTTCTTTCATATATGCATCCTGAATTCCTCTGAAATCAATAAACATGTGGGAATACTGATGCCCAAAAAGTGGCCCGAAATTAACATGCTCATAACCGTAATAATCTTTCCATTCATAGGTAGAAACCCAGTTTTCCCAGGAATCATCCGGAATAGGGTGTGTAGGTGAACCCATTGCCATAACCAGTAAAATCATGGCTTCGTTGTAACCATCCCAGCTTGATGAAATAAATCCTGACTCCGGTTTCCATCCCATCGACATGGTTGGATTGCCATTCATCGCCCAGTTCCAGTCAGCACGCAGATAGAGTGAATCGGCCAACTGTCTGATTTCAGATTCGATTTCATTGTCAGCATCAAAATAAGATTGACAAACTAAAATGCCGGCAAAAAGCAAACCACTATCAATGGTTGATAATTCTACATTCTTGTATCTGGTTCCACTTCCGTAGTTCAGAAAATGATAATAGATTCCCTTATAGCCTGTTGTTCCAGATTCTTCTGGTCCTTGTTTGCTGTTCCATAACCACAACAACGCTTTTCTTACTCTTTCCGCTCCCTCTTCCCGACTGATATAATTATTTTCGACACCTATTATATATGAAGGTAACGCAAAACCAGTAGCTGCAATGCTGGTGAAGTCTTTTGTCGGATGCCTGTCGTCAGTCTGGAAATTTACAGTATCAACTACTTCCCAAAAAAAGTTGAATGTACGTGATTTGAGATCTTTAGTGAATTCCTCAATCTCTAAGGAGTCTGAAGAAGCCTTTTTACTCTCAGTACATGACACAATTCCGAACATTCCGGCTAAAAATACTAAAGCCAAAAATCTGCTTTTGCATACTTTCTGAAAAAAATCTCCCATAATTTATGTATCTGCTCGGTCTGTTAAAAGACCGATATTAATTATCTGTTAAAATTAGTTCAAAATGCAAACGATTGCATGATTTTCACATCAACTTGGTTACTTCATGGTAAAAACAGTGATAAAACGTACCTCAATATAACTACATCAAATTAATTTTTATGAATATATATTACTTATTAATAGCTACTTAAATAATTTATATAATTATTGAAACTAATATCTGATTAAACTTACCGAATTACAAAATGCAAATAACTTCGCAACATCTGGTCATTTTACAGTTTTTTTATGTTAAACCATTGCTTCACAAAAAAAGAAGATCAGTTTTAGTTTCTAAAGTTAGCATCCTTGACTTTCATCGTAGCTATTCTATAAAAATTTAAAAAGTCAAGAATTATCACTGAAGAAAAAAATCATCTTTAAAAGAAAGCGCAATTCATAAACAAGTAAAAAAAAGCCGCAGCTGAACTGCGGCTTTTAAACATTACCTCATCTTATGATTTATTTGATCACTGAAATCGTTTTTCCATAAGTGTTGATAAAATCAGAATTTCGAATGGAAATTTGGTAGACATAAACACCTGCAGGAAGTGTGGAAATATTTAAAGAAATATTCTGTTTTCCCTCAGAATACATCTCTGAAGGAATAACAATTGCTTTTTGACCCAAAGTATTATAAAGATTAATTGATACTTCTGAATGTTTTGGAAGGTCAAACATAAAATTTATAAAATTAGCCGCCGGATTAGGGTAAGCCATGTTAAACATTTCGCTTTTATTATCCTGATTAATTTCTGATTGACTTAAAACATTTGCAACACCTGAACCAATTATTTCCTGATAAATATAATCATGGCCTGCATCATTCAAGTGAATGCCATCACCTGAATTATAAATCGGTTTTATTGTTCCGTCAGGCTGCGCAAGTTCATCAAAAATGTTAACAGCCTTGGTTGTATAAGTATCCAGAATTGCTGTTCTTACTGCAAAAAGGTTTTGAAGTTGATCAGGGTTAGTGAAATTTCTTGGTTGAGTTGTAGTGACCCTATAATCTACCTCAGATGAAGTTGATAGATTAATAATAGTTTCAAAATTCTCCATTTGCTCTGTAACTGAATAATTATTTGCTGCATCATTGCTTGGAAGATTAATAATTATTGCCCATGGATTGTATGTTAATGCACGTGTAATATTATTATTTGACGAAGGCATTGGACGACCTGATGGCGGAATGAATCCTGTTGGCATTACGTGGTATGTTGTAAAACCTCCAACTGCAAGGTTTACAACAACAGCTTCAGGATTAATACTTTGCACATAAGTCCGGAATAATCCGACCCATGATGTGGCAGAACCCGAAGCTCCGGCACCTGCTGCTGTCGATGAACCCAGGATAACAAAAACAGGTCGATCATTTCCATTGATATCCTCTCCTTCTACTCTGATATCATCCAGATAAATAGTATGTTGAGTGTCATCAGCATGATGCTGACCAAAGAAAATAGTTTTTATCCTTGTTAAATCTGCAGTAAGTGGGTTATCTATAAATACTTGCACAGGTATTCTGAGTTCTGTCCACGTGTTTGGTTCGATGCTTGCGACGAGCGACTCTAGCGGAATTTTTTCAGTTTTACGATTAGAGAGGTCTTCAAGGTAAATAAATGGCATTATTGCGCTGCTCCAGCCATTTTCGCTGAACACTTTAATACTTAATGTGTCCATCACAGAAAAATCATGTCCCAACCAACCCGGGCTTGCAACAGCAATTGCCCAGTTTCCACCAGTAACTGATTTATAATTCAGCTTAAGTGAATAGTTTCCAATAAGAGCATAGTTAGTGGAAACCGGCCATTTTGAACCAATAATTTCAAGTGTACTTGGGGCTGTAACTGTGCCCCAGCTTGGATCATAGAAAACCGGAGTTGGGCTGTCACTAAAAAATATGATATCCTGGTTTGCTTCAGTTTCTTCAACTATGCTAAACGGATATTCGCTTATTGCAGTCGATCCTGATACAATATCGGTCAGTTTTACAAGACATTGATCAGAAACCAGGTCAGGCAGATTCCAAAGGTAATTCCCATCTGAAGTGGGATAGTTTTCCTCTATAGTAGTCCAATCAGATCCATTATTGATACTGAATTCAATTTTTAAAAAATCAATGTTTTCAACTGTAAACATGATAAATTTATTGCTGTTTTGTTCCCATTGCTGAAAACCATCAGGAGAAATAAGTGTAATAATATTGGTTAGAGGAACTATTGAAAACAGATCACTTTCAGATGAAATGGAAGGATTAGAAATATCGGATATGCGAATTTTTGCCTGGGTTGTTAAATCAGAGGTAATCAGCCAATTAAATACTTCTTCGGAAGCAGACACGCTGTCAGCCAATATGATATAATCTGCACCACCGTTCTCTGAAAATTCTATTTTCACCTTATCAACAAGACTGCTTGTCCAGGTAATTTGCTGCACCGTTTGCTGCGCCCATGATTCACCGCCAGAAGGAGATAGTAATTGCACCTGATATTGGCCGGAATTTATGAAATAATATCTGATTACCCTGTGATTGCTGTAATCAGCAACCCATATATTCCCACGGGCTTCATCCACATACATGGCGCGTGGTGTGTTATAGTTTGATGCAGATACCGGATTACCAGCACTACCAGTGTTGAAATCAGGCTGACCCCAGATATAGTCAGCCGGTGCTCCATTGGGCAAGAATGCAGCTTGCTCAAAAACAACAATCCTGTGGCTGTTCTCTTGTATCACATATAAACGACCTGAGTTATCTCCTGCAACAAATCTGAGATTCGTAAATCCACTCTGTGTAACAGCGGATACATCAGAATTAAAGTCTGTCTGGCCAAGAACTCCATCAGCAGGGGCTCCATTGGACAGATTGCGTGCATTGTCAAACCTCAGAACCCGGCGGTTGGCTGCATCACTCACCCATAAACGACCTGCAATGTCAACATAAACATCATTTGGATTCTTCATGCCTGTTTGTGTCGTAGCGCTTACTGCGAGTCCGAAATCAGCCTGACCAAGCACTGCATTGGCTGCTGAACCATTGGGCAAAGCAGCAGCGTTTGCATAAAATACTACACGATGGTTACTCCAGTCGCTTACCCATAAAGTTCCTGTATAATCAACATAAAG
>Ga0208244_100779_pt1 | contig 24413 bp, 15 predicted proteins | sample SubbioCR12Aug_5A_FD_184828 | JGI IMG/M metagenome (GOLD analysis project Ga0208244, IMG submission 184828) | Serpentinite rock and fluid subsurface biosphere microbial communities from McLaughlin Reserve, California, USA - CR12Aug_5A (SPAdes) | ecosystem: Environmental > Terrestrial > Deep... | reverse complement strand
GGACTGTTGTAGGAGGAAACGGAATCCCGGCACTAACCGGAGGAGTAACAAGTCCATCTACCTTCAATATAACTTCTCCTGCTGCAAATGCTACCGTAACTAAATCGAGCGGCATTCAAGTCACATGGAATGGTGGAACTAATTCAAAATTAATGATAGTTCTTGCAAGTACAACAGGAAATGGTTATTTTTCGACTGAAGAATTGGCCGATAATGGTACTTATACAATTCCTGCTGCTCAACTTGCAAATATCAGCGGACAAGCATTATTGCAGGTCGTAAAGTACAGATATGCTGAAGTAACATCTAGTGGAAAGAGTTACTTCATGATAGCTGAGATTGTAAAAAACGTTACAGTCACTGTTCAATAAATAAATAAATCAATAATCATATAAAGGAAAAAACATGAAAAAAACTATCTTTTTTGCAGTTCTTGTCGCATTATTATTCACGACTGGATTAACTAATGCTCAAAGTAAAATGAAACTTGGAGTTGGTGGCTTTGTCGGAGTACCAATGGGAACATTCGGTGATATCACAAGTATGGGCTTTGGCGGAGCTGTTCAAGGTGAATACGAAATGGGCGATAAGCTTGTCGGTACTTTCACAACCGGTTATTTAATTTTCTCAGGTAAAGATGTAAGCGGTCTCAAAATGGGTGATTGGTCAATCATTCCATTATTAGTTGGAGGAAAATACTTTTTTGCAAATAACCTTTACGGAGCCGCAAAAGTTGGATTAAATATGGTTTCATATACATCACCTGAAATCAAATTAGGAACAATAGTAATATTTCCAGAAACCAAAGTAAGTGAAACTAAATTCGGATATGCTATTGGTGCAGGTTACGATATGGGAACACTTGATTTATCCATAAATTATGGCACATTTGCAACAGATGCTAGCTATATGGGATTAACAGTGCTTTATAAATTCGGTCTCTAATCTTCATTAGTTTCCCCAGGATATATGAATATATATCCTCCTTAAAAAAACCGTCTTTAACCATAAGACGGTTTTTTTTTGCAAAAATGACCGGTTTTTAATTTCTTATACCAACATTTCTATCGAGTCCTTTTCATTACTTTTCTATTGTGTTATCACAACATATCCGAAATTAATGTCAATAATTTGTTGATTACAATATTTTAATTTATATTTTACTATCGAAAAACCGAATATGTCTTTTAATTGATATTTCGGAAAAGATTTTTATTTTTTTCAACAAACATTTGGAGTAAAGTATGATTAAAAGAATTAAAGTTTTTGTAGCAGCTATTGTAGTCGCAGGATTACTTTCTGGTTGTGCGTTAACATTACCGGTTAATGCTACAGGCAATTCTGTTGGAAACAAAGTTGGGACAGCCAAAGCAACTGGTTATTTCGGCATATTGTTTTTTGATCAGGATGCAAGTATACAAACGGCTGCAAAAAACGGCGGAATTACTAAAATTTCAACCGTTGATATTAAGCAAACCAGTATTTTGGGTCTAGTAGTTACCTATGAAACAATAGTTACTGGAGAATAATTTATTTTCAAAAGGTCGGGTAAATTAACCCGACCTTTTCCTTCACAACAAATTATTAATATGAAATATTTTCTATTATTCACTCTAATCATCTTTGCCCTTTCATCTTGTTCAATTAAAAATAAAAAAAGCATTTTCATTTTCAACGATCTTTACTTAGAGCTGCAAGACGGTGAATCATTGCAAGAAATATTCTCCAATGTAAATAATAAATATTCTAAGTATTTTAATAACGATACTAGCTTCCAAATGCCACTATTTCGATATATAACGCATCACAATTACGAACTTTTTATAGGGCTTCCCTTCAAAATTGATTTTGAAAACTTAGCAAAACAAAAGAAAAAAAAAGCATCAGAAATATTCGGGAATTTCAAATTAAATGCTGAAAGTATTTTTGTCAGTTACTCTGTGGATGATTTATACTTATCAGAATACACTGTCAAATTTGTAGACGGCTCAATAATTTCTATAGCTGCTATTTCAAGTTCAAAAGTTTTTTCAGATTCTTTGCTTAATGAATCTAATCTATCAAAAAGAATTAATAAACGTTAATGAAAAAAAGCGAGAAGCGGAAGCAAGGGATTTTCTCAGTCTGTACAATCATCTTATTTTTTATAGTCTCTTTTATTTTCTTCGGTTGCTACCTAATACGACCAGGCACATCCGGTTCTGCAAAACCATTATACGAAACATTTTATGTCGGAAATGAAGGAATTCAATATTTTATCAAACCTTTAAAGTTTAAAGGAGAAAAATATGAAAACATATACATAGATATTGTTTTCAGACATAAAGATGAGTTTAAAGATTCCGCTACTATAAATATTTCCATATTTACTCAAGATCCCTTTCTAGGACTCAACAAAATCGATTTTGAAAACGACTCCATCCTTGTTAATTCATCTGATATAAAAATTCTATTTACTGAAAAACATGATAAAGGTAATCATCTAAGAGTTGCTGTTAAAATTCCAACCATCTCTTTAAATAATCTGTTTAAAAACATAAGTTGGAAAATTAATGTCTTTAAAAATAGCAGCAAATATGAATTTATTACTGACAAATCAGTTCGTAATGATTTATCAAAACTGAGAGAAGCAATTTTTCCTTAAATATGGTTTTAATGGAATAAAATTGATGCCCAACTTCTTTCTGAGCATTATTTGTTGAAGTTTGATATTTTTGTATTGAAAAATAAAATAAGATCTATGAAACAGTATCTAAGAATAAAAGTTGAAACTGTCCCCTTCCCTACTGATATTTTAACCGGGTTTTTATGGGGATTGAGTCCATCTGGAATTGAAGAAGAAGATGATGTCCTTTTTCTCTATTTTAATAATAAAGACATGCGTATTATCGGAGAGATAGAACGAGTTCTAAATGAAATTAGAAATTCCGGTTTTATTAATTCTTTTACAATTACTCAGGAAATCCATGATTATAAAAATTGGAATGAAGAGTGGGAGCGCTCACTTAACATAATAAAAGTGACTGAAAAGATTGTAATAAAACCTACATTCCGGGAATATGAACCTAAACCGAATGAAATCGTAATATTAATAGACCCTAAAATGTCCTTCGGAACGGGTGAACATCAAACAACCAGGCTGATTATCCAATTATTAGAGAAATATATCAGAACAGGAATGAATGTTCTCGACGCTGGAACAGGTACAGGAATCCTTGCTATTACTGCTGTAAAACTTGGTGCCGACCATGCGATTGGTTTCGATAACGATGAATTATGCCTCGTAAACGGACTTGAAAATGTAGAATTGAATTTACTTCAGGATAAAGTAGAAATTAAACTTGCAGAGATCAATGATATTGATTCATTCAACTTTGATTTAGTAATTGCCAATATTCAAAAAAATGTTCTGATTAATATAGCTGATGATCTTAATAAAAGATTGAAAAAGAATGGGATATTGATGCTATCAGGACTATTAACTTCGGATGAAGAAGATATTAATAAAAAATATGGGTCTATTGGATTTGAATTCGTTGAAAAATTACAGATGGATGAGTGGATAGGATTAGTTTATAAAAAATTATAATGAGTAGCAACCATTCAAATAAAAAACCCCGCTTTTAAAGGCGGGGTTTTTAGTTTACTGATCTTATAAATTATTTTAAAAGAATCATTTTCCTGAGCTGTGTAAACTCCTGCCCAAAAGCCGGAGAAGCTTTAAGTTCATAAAAGTAAATGCCGCTTGTTAATCTTCTTCCAGAATTATCATCGGAATTCCAATTAACAGTGTAAAAACCTGCTGATTGGAAATTATTAACCAACGTTTTTACTGCTTCACCTAAAATATTATAAACTACAAGTCTTACACTTGCATCAACCGGTAAGGAGTATTCAATCTGTGTAGATGGATTGAACGGATTAGGATAATTTTGACTCAATGAAAACTGAGTCGGAATTCCCGTTTTGATTTCTTTTACCGATGTTAAACCGGGGCTGTAGGCAAGCGAAGTAATATTATTTACTCCGAGTGAACCCACTAATGAACCGGCAGCAGTTTGAGTATTAATTGTAAATAAATCCGTCGGTTGAGTTGTTGCTCCTTTAATACCATAAAGAATCCCATTAGCGTCAAATTCGAGGTCGTTTACAATTGCATTGAAGCCTGTAGCTCCGATTAGTGAAGTATCTCCGGTAGTAAGATTAACTTTAACAATCCTATCCTTTGGAGATCCGATCGGTCTGTAAATTGAAGCCCACATTTCATTAGTTTGTGGATGGAATGCAATAGCAGCTAAATCAGTTGCTGCTTTTACAACTGAATCTAATGATTGTGTATCAAGATTCACTCTGTAAATCATTCCCGTTCGTGTAGTCATAAATAAAACACCGGTTGTATCAAAGGCGAGAGAGAATGGATTTTCAACAGTAACCGGGAATAGTTTGTAAGCATCTCCATCAGTTGCATTAACCCGTAAAATCATTCCTGATGTCGGTCCTGTCAACAAACCGTAAATTACTTTGGTTTCCGGATGAACTGCAATGCTTTTAACTTCAGGATAATTTGCTGCTCCTAATAACATAGTACTTGGAGTAGCTGGATTGATTATATAACTATTACCAATTCCTGATGATGCATATATAGTATTGCTCGCGGCTGAGTTAATTTCATAACCTCGACCTTTTAGTATAATTTGTGGAAAAGCCGGGTCATTCGATACCACATTTAAAGTATCAGCATAGATACCAACAGACGATGGTTCAAAAGCGACATCAATGTAAATTGATTCATAAGGAATTAGTGTAATCGGATATGTTAAATTACTTTTAATCTTGAATTGACCTGTCTGCATTGGAATATTAGAAATTGTCAAATTCTGATCACCGAAATTCTTGATCATCACTTGTCTGGTTTCACCTATCGTATTGACTTCTGCAGGTTCATAACTGACTTCCGGAGTAAGAGTAATACCTCTCGGACCGGGGTCAAGCATAACTCTCAGTTTTCCAATCCATGTACCCCATGTATTTGTTGCATGAACGTACTCACCGATAAGCCAAAAATCTTTTTTATTCACAGGATCGATCCATATTCCGTTATAGTCACCCCAACGGTTTCTAGTACCGGAAAATGTTTTCACATAATTCCCTCTCCCCTCTTGTAAAGTAAATGCTCTTTCAAATCCTTCGGGGTCTGTATTTCTTTTCGAAACATAAAAGGCACCAGCATACTCATTATTACCCGATCTACTGAAAGAGATAGCTATATTATGGGCTGAATCAACTGCTAAAGCAGGATAATAATGCCAGAACCCCTCTGCTCCAAAAGCTGCTTGTTCAACAACTGTATTGTTCGATAAATTTATTTTATAATACTTGATTGCAGAAAATGCAGCACTTACAGGATTTCTCAAACCGTGTACTCCCCAAAGGTAACCATCTTTATGTATCGGTTTAAAGCGAAATGTACAATTTGTTCCACCGTCGATTAAAGTTGTACTACCGCCTAATTGATTAGCATTAGGAGGAGAATAAAAATAAGGAACTCCAATAACAGAAGCGGTCATAGATGGACTTGTTGTCGGATTTTCTACTTTATAAATCACTATAAAATTACCACCGCCACTTGGAGCATGAAGAACTAAATATGGTTTATCGTTGCTGTAATTAACAGAAGGTCTAAGTGTAAAAGGTCTTCCGCTAATACCGGTCGGATAAGTAATATTCCAAATATCAAACCAGGTGCAAGCACCGGCATTATTAGCATAAAGCTGAGCTTTAGGAACTATTCGGAGTTTTGAGTACTGAAAACTACCGCCAAATTGAAATTGGTTTGCTGTGATATAGATAGCTTCATTATCGAATCCAACTCCCTGGTAATCACCCCAATTGTTAACGGTGGTTGTACCATTAAGAGTAGAAGGTAAAGCCCAATTATACCATGTTCCGATCGGATCATCGTCATCAGATACTGAAATTAAAAAATAACCTCTTGACGGACTATCATTTTGATCCAACCATACCATAATCCATCTATTGTCATGATGGTCGTATAATACTTTGCAGTCAAATGCACCTACACCGGAAAGTGCACTTGCATACCAGGAATCGGTATTGATATTTTTTAATAAATTTCCCTCTTTATCCCATATAGCAAATCTGCTATTCACAACTGCGATAACGTGGTTTGGTCCAACTGCGATATGCGGATCCGGCGGTATAGAATTTGTTTGCGGAATTCCCTGGAAATTATTTAATAGAACTGACTTTATTGTATCGTTCAGTTCAAGTCCGGCTAAGCTTTTATCTTCAAAATAAACATCTTCAGGCTTTGGGATAAAACCTGTTGTATTTATAAATATAGGCTCTTCATTGAATGACTCTTTATGCTTGATTGCTCTTTCACGAGGCTCTGTAATTGGTGCATATTTGGTAAAACTGTTTGTAGAAACGGTAACACCGTTTGGAACTGAACCTTGAGCAGGTCCTTCATATAAAAATTGACTGAATGCTGTTGATACAAAAAAGAAGCAGATTACGAGCACTTTTGTGTAATCTAATTTCTTCATTTTAACCTCCGGGTTATTAAAAATAAATATTTTCGAAAATTGTGTAGTTAATTTACTTTTTTTCTTTAATAAATGCACTATAAATTTAAATGGTGCATTCATTTTTTGATTTTGTTTTAGCAGAAAGTAGAATCTAGCTATCTCTTTATTTCTTATCCTCTGAAACAAGTAACCAGAGTAATGAAGATATAGCAAGAGATACACCACTTATTATGAATATGAGATTCTTGTCTTCAACATTCAGAATAAAATATCCTAATAACAGGCTCACAATTAGCTGTGGAATAACGACTGACAGATTGAATATCCCCATAAAAAAACCCATTTTAGCTTTGTTTACTTTTTCAGACATAATTGCAAATGGCAAACTAACTACAGCAGCCCAGCCGATTCCAGCTACTGCCATCAAAATATATAAAGACAAAGAAGATTTTCCGAAAAATACTATCCCGAAATATCCTAAAGACATTATTGCAACACATGAGAGATGCGTTTTTACTCTCCCGATTTTTTCGGTTATTGGCTCAAGCACAAATGCTGGTAAAATGAAACCTACAGTATTCAATACTGCAAATGAAATTGCAATTATTTGTCCTGTTTCCATATCTGAAGCAGGGTTTAATTTTTGCTGAATATATGCTATAATGTAAACGAACATTGTTTGGATACCCAGCCAGGAAAAGCCGTGTGCAAGATAGATACGGAATAATTCATTCCAATCTGTTTTTGTTTTATCTGAATCTATAGTTACGTTCTTTTCTGTGCTTTCAATTTGAAGCTCCTTACTTTCTGTTATAAAAAAAGTAGGAAGTATCGAGAATAGTAAAACTATAAACGCCCCGAGATAAATCAGAAGGAAATTCCCGAACACGGCACCGATAACATAAGCCATCACCCCCCAGAAACCGGATATAGTCTGCATCCAGGTATAACCTTTTGTGCGTGGAGTACCATCAGGGGTTACATCTGCAATTATCGACCGGGTTGGATTAAAACTAATATTAATTGCCATATCAAGTGTTAAAGCTACAGCAATAGCAACAGCCATTAAACTTCCAATACCTAAATACTCATTAATAACATCTATATTCGGAAGAGCGAGTAACATAAGAGCTGCTAAGGTTCCGCCGATAAGAATAAAAGGTCTTCTTCTTCCTCCCCAAAACCAAACATTATCGCTTACTAAGCCAATAATCACCTGCCCGAAAATACCGGCAATAGGACCGGCAGCCCAAACAATCCCTATTTGATGAATATCCAAATCATATTTTGTGTTCAAAATCCAACTGAGTGCTGCAATCTGAATTGATAATGCAAAGCCCATTGCAGTAGAAGGTAAACTTAGAATTGCATAAAAACCGTTTGTTAATTTTTTCTGAATATTCAGCATATAAAACCTAATTAATTTTAACCTTTAACACTACCAAGAGTTAAGCCCGAAACAAGCCATTTACTTAATATTACAAACAACAACACAACCGGAATACTAACCACAAGCGATGCTGCAGCGTATAATCCCCATTCGGTTGACATATTTGATTCAAATGATTTTAATCCAAGCGGTAACGTGAAGAGTCTTGTATCCTGTAAAACCTGTGCAGCAACAATATATTCACTCCAAGCCGTCATAAATGAGAATAATGCAGTAATTACAAGAGCCGGAGCAGCTAACGGGAAAATAATCATGTAAAAAGCCTGCCATTTGTTACAGCCGTCTATTCTCGCCGACTCTTCCAAACTGAATGGAATTGTATCGTAATAACCTTTCATCTGCCAGATACAAAATGGTAATGCGGTTGCAGAGTAGACGATTATTATCCCAAGGTAGCTGTTCAATAGTTCAAGTTTTATCAACATAATATACATAGGAAGCAACAACATAGTTGCAGGAAACATTTGCGTTGTCAACAAACCGAGCATCGTAGCATGTTTTCCAATGAATTTGAACCGTGATAATGCATATCCTGCGGTTGATGCAAGTGCAACGCCTGTAAATGTAACTACAAAAGAAACAAATGCAGAATTACCGACCCACAATAAAAAAGGTCGATTTGTGAATAATTCGATGTAATTCTGAAATGTCGCATTATCAGGGATTATAGCAAGTGAAGTAGAAAGCAGCTTATCACCCGGTCTTATCGATATGGTAAACACATTAATTATCGGATACAAAGCGACAAGCGTAAACAATATCAAAAAAGCATACGTTAAAATGTTGATGATTAAATTTTTCTTATTCATAAAAACCTTCAACTCCTTTAATAAACCGATTCGGTTGCTTTTGTTTTTCTAAGGAATGTTAATCCGAAAGCCAGCAAAATCAAAAACAATACAACACTAAATGCCGCAGCATAACCGTATCGGTATAGATTAAATGCCGCTTTATAAACGTATGAAACAAGTATATGCGTTTTATCTGACGGCTCTCCCGCATTACTGACAAGCCAAACAATGTTCAAGTTATTGAATGTCCAAATTACACCTAATGTTATTGCGGGAATCATTACCGGTTTAATCAGAGGAATGGTGATGTTTTTAAGTTTATGATACCACTTTGCTCCATCAATATCTGCCGCCTCATACAGTTCGGCAGGAATGCTTTGTAATGCTCCCAGTGCAATGATCATCATGAATGGAAATCCAAGCCAGATATTTGTAATAATAACTGCTGAGAATGCTTCAATCGGTGATTTCAACCATTCAATTGGAGACATTGACAGATACCTGGCAAGAATTAAGTTGATTGAACCGTATTCATAATTAAACATTCCTCTCCAGGTTAAGGCGACAATATATTGCGGCACCGCCCAGGGAAGAATCAGTAAGGTTCTGAAAATAGGAGTACCCGGCAGGTTTTTATTCAATAACAGAGCAAGAGTAACTCCAATTGTAACATGAAAGAATAAGTTTACTACTGTCCAAATAATCGTTTTTACAAAAATTTCATAAAACTGAGGCTCACTAAAAACTTTAGCGTATTGAATAAATCCGATAATACTCCAATCGTGAATATGAGCTAAACTCATATTCGAGAATGAAAGGACAATATTATAAACAAATGGATAAAAAATAACGGCAACCATTATGATTACTGCAGGCAGAACCAGAATATATGCAAATGAATCTTTCGCTAAATTCCTGAAAAATCCGACAAAACTTTTTCTTAAAAAGAAAAGAGTAACTATAACTACTACTATCATCAATATTTGAACTATCAATCCCCACAACGGATTTTCTATCGATTCACGCAGTTCAACTATCTTTATTTCTGCATTTTTCTGCATCTGTTCCGCTGCTTTTTCTGCTGTTATTGAACCGCCAAGTACTGCCTGGTAAGAGGGACGCATTGCATCCCATATTGCACGCATTTCAGTAATAATCGGCAGTGGTATCCCGTTTTCAATTTGCTGTTTTGAATTATTTAATATCGGATCACTTAGTAATTCCGGATTATTATATAATTCCAATCGTGTTGGGAATGTCTTTGCCTGGAGTGCTGTTTCAAGCTGTTTTTCTGGACTAAATAGATACTCCAACAATCCTTTTACATTCTTTAATTTGTCTTCGGAGATGTTTTTATTGATTGAAAATCCTTTGGGAGCAATCATCGGTTTACAATACTGCCCGGTTTCCGTAATAAGCGGAAGAATTGAAATGCCGTAATTAATTCCTGCATTACCGTATCCCGACCATGACCAATCACCATTGATCATCATTCCTGCTCTCCCCTCTTTGAAAAGAGCATCGGCAACATTATAGTCGGCTTCATTCGGAATTATTTTATGTTTATCTCTTAGTTCACCGATAAACTTCAAAGCACGAACCATTTCGGGCGTGTTTAATGAAGGTTGATTTAAGCTATCAAGTACCCAGCCACCGAATCCCGTTAAAAATGGAATGAAGAAATATGGTTCGGTATAGTTCCACACCAATCCATATTGGTCTGGTCGTCCATTACCTGTTTTATCAATAGTTAATTCTTTACCGATTTCGATTAATTCAAGTTCCGTTTTTGGCGGTACCGGAACAAGGTCTTTATTATAAACTAACATTAAATGGTTACCGAGTTTATCGGCAAGCTGCCATAATCTTCCATCAACTTTTATTAGGGCATCAGGATTGAATGAGCTTAAGAATTGTTCATCAAACACTTCATCAAGCGGTTTGACTATATTCATCTCAACAAAAGGTCCTATTTGATCGGAAGGTCCGTATATCAATTCAGGTCCCTGCCCGCCTATTGCTGCAATTATATACCCGGATCTCATTTCTTCAGTTTCTTTGAATAACTGAATTACTTTAGTACCGGGATTCGATTTCGTATATTCATTTATCTGCTCCTGTAAAATGCGTGTTTCTTCGGGACGCATATTATGCCAGATAACAATTTCGTTTTCATCTACTTTTCGACCGCAGCCAATAAAAGCCAGCAATGAAAGGAGCAATGAAACCGATAAAATAAATTTTTTCTTCATATCACTTTAGTTTGATAATTGTAAAACCGCCATTTTCTAAATAAATGTTGTGTAAATTTAGAAATTTATCAACTATCTCAAAAGAGGTAATTTTCATTGCCCCAAGTTTTTCGGACATCTTTTTATAGCTTAATATTTCATCTGGATTTGGTCCGATGAAATCCTTTAATCCATTCATTTCAAAAACAGCATTCTTAATATCATCACCTGAATTATTTATTATAACCAGCGAAATATCATCATCATCTGTCCTTAGATATGCAAGCAATTTCTTACTGGTATCTGTGAGAACAGAATAAGATTCATTTTTCCTATCATTTCTTGCGGTAAACTCATTGTTGTTTTTCCTCAGTTGAACCAATTTTTTATGAAAATTCAGGATACTGTTCTCTACTTCAATCTGACTATCCACTTTTTGCCAATCCATTTCCTGTCGTACATTCTCCGGTGGGAGCTTTCCTTCCAAACCGATTTCATCACCGTAATAAATCATTGGCATACCGGGTAGTGTAAATATTATCGCAAGTGCCTGTTTCAACTTATCAACATTACCGTCGAACATAGATAATGCCCTGTTATTATCATGGTTTGAAAGAAACCTTGTCATTTGAAATCCTGTAGGAAATATCTCTCTCTGCTCAATTAGAGTCTTATGAAATGAATTAATATCATTATTATTAAAAAATCTCTCCATTGCATAGAACAGAGGATAATCAAATAGCATATCGAATTCCTCTTTGAAAAAAGGAATTAAAAAGTTTGCATTATCCCACACTTCACCAAGCAGTAGAACATCGGGATTAATTTCCTTAACTTCATTTCTGAACCTATTCCAGTATTGATGAGGTACTTCCTTTGCTGCATCGCATCTGAAACCGTCCACACCATCGGAAAAGTTGCCGTTTCCATCCGGGTCAAGCCAGTATTTAGCAACTTCAAGAAAATAATCCTGTACTTCCCTATTATCGAAATCAAGTTTCGGCATTTTTCTGTCTATACCAAAATGATTCCAATCGGAGTTCTCATTATTTCTAAACTGATACCATTTACTATAATTGCTTTCAGGATTCATATAGGCATCAAGAAAAAACGGATGTAGGCTGTCAGTATGATTTATAACGAAATCCATTATAACCTTAATGTTTCTTTTCTTTGCTTCTTTAAGAAAGGTAAAGTAATCTTCTTTAGTCCCGTAGTCCTGCTCAATCGAGTAGTAATCAACAACATTATACCCGTGAACAGTTGAAGATTCATTCCAGGGCATTAACCAGAGAGCATCAATTTGTAATTGATTTTTTAGATAATCCAATTTCGAAGTTAAACCGTTAAAATCGCCAATACCATCACCATCCGAGTCGCAAAAAGTTCGTATAAATATTTCATACATAACTGCCGAGTCATAAAAGGAAGGGGTTACAATATCATTGATATATCTATCTAAAAAAAACCTTGAAACGTGACCAGGGTTCTCATTTCCATTTTTATCCTTAAAAGAAATAAATATTTTATGTTCGCCGTCATTAATGCTTGTATCGATAGAGGCGATGACAGAAGAACTTTCGTAATCAAAAATAAAAGGGAGCTTTTCGTCATTCAAGAAGATATTTACCGATTTTGGATCAATCGACGATTCATATGTGCCAAGGACAATTTTAATAACCGGTATTTCGGATACTCTTTTATTTTGCGGAGGAAACATCTCACGTATGAATGGGGCGCCGTATTTTTGAGGGATTATTATCCCGTTACGCCATTCATCTTCGGTAACATTCGGTGCGTTAGGATCGGTTATCCATAAAGTATCGTTCAAGACTAATTTGTAATGGTATTCCACTCCCGGAGTTAATTTGACAATCACAGACCAAATAGTATCGGTAGGATTCATTTCCATTTTAAACTGATTTTTATCCCAGTTATTAAAAGAACCTGCAACAGCAACCGAATTTACAGAAAAACCTCGATCATTGAGATAAAAGAACCTTGTCCCTTCTTCGGTTGGAACAGGTGAAAGTGGTTGTGCTGAAACGATTCTTAAAAAGATGAAAAGAACAAGAAAATGTTTTGATAATTTCATTAAGACCTTTTACTTAAATTACAAATACCTACATCTCAAATTTAATTGTGAAAAAGGATAAATCAATACTGAGGTTATCTAATAAAGATAATAGATATTCTTAATTTCTCCTCACCAAACCTCAATCTCACTAAACTTTTAAGTTTGTAAAATTCTCTTTTTACTGTTAAAAACTAAACTGTTGCATCTATTAAGCAATTATCTTAAATTTGAGGTGGTTTCTGAGGCGTTCTATTCGGCCATTAACTAATTAGTATTCATTTTTCGAGGTGATACATGGTTTCTTCTAAAAATCGGTACAGAGTTATTACTTATAAATTGTTGTTTTCGTTGCAACTAGTTAATGAATTATTTAAGAATTCAGTTTAGTAGATATGCAATTCGAGTTAGGCTTTAGAAAATGAGAAATCTAAAAAAAACAATGATGTTATTAGTATGGATTGCTTACTCAGTAAACTGTCAAAACTATTTCCCGCTCAAGTCAATTAAAAGTCTTTGTGTTAAAACAGATTACAGTATTTTTGGTCCGATATACACAAGTGGAACATATTATTCGAATACTTATCACATTAATGATACCCTGATAAACTCCCAAAAATTTTTTATCTATAAATTTGATGGTAATGTTTATTATTTAAACGAAGACTCAGTTACCCAAAGAGTTTATATTTATTTACCAAACAAAGATTCAATATATCTTGCACTAGATTTTAATCTTGAAGTAGGCAGTTCTGAAATACTATACATTAAGGGATCTCCTCTTTCCTTCGAGTGCACTGTCAAAGATTCGATTTGGTACTGGGATAGATATAGAAAGCGTTTTGGTATCAAATCGGGATACAAACATTATATGGAATTCCTTGAAGATGTTGGATTGATATATGACCAGTATAGGGAATACCCATTTTATTACTCCTACAGTATTTTCTCTATTATAATAGGGGAAAAACATTATAATCCTGTAATTATGCGCATTGACTCAATCAATGCGAAAAAAGATAGACCAATAGATACTTTTCCATTTGTATTAATTATGTATGGTTATCTCAATTATAACTTATTTATCGATTCAATTTATGCCGATTTGAATGTCATCAGAAATGATACATTAGTTTTTAGTAATAAATTCGGGATCACTCCCATCTCTTCGACTCTTTATTATGCCAATATTTCTATTGATACGGCATTTATCAAAGTATGGGATACCATTAAGTTAAGAGTCGTTTATAAAGACAATTCAATTTTTTGGACTTATGTTACTTTCCCGGATTCAGGTTTTATATCTTTTACAATATTACCACCAATAACATCAATTGATCCTTTGCATACTGAAATCCTAACAGATTTTCAACTTTATGATATTTATCCAAACCCTTTTAATTCTATTGCAAAAATCAAGTTTAACTTACCTGCAAATGATTTCGTGACAATTAAATTGTACGATATAATGGGTAGAGAAACCGATATTATATCAAGTGAACAAAAGGATAAGGGACTGCATATTATAGAATTCAACTGTAATTTACTATCAAGCGGTGTTTATATAATCAGGTTACAAACCAATAAATTTCTATCTTCAAAAAAAGTAGTTATAATGAAGTGAAGTTTATGCTAAAATTTTACATACTGATTTATCTTTTATTTGTAGTTGCTTTTCCGCAGGAAATAGAAAAAAAAGAAATTATCTATCCTGAAAAAATATATCACATTAACTTTACAGATTCGATAACATACATATTTAATGAGAGAGGATTACACATATTTAAAATAAGAGAAGGAAATGTTCATGAATTTCTAACAGCACTTCATTTCGAAACATCTGAGGGAATAGTGTCTGAGATTAAAGGGAGCCAATTTATTATATATAAACCCGATACACTTTTTTACTATGACATTACGAATCCAGAATGTCCAGTAAAAGTTAATCAATGGAATATTCAGAGCGGTTTAAAAAGAATTACCGGTTTCGGCGATAATTACATCTTATTTTTCTCCACATCTACATATCTTACCTCCGTAAATGCAGACAGTGTTAGTTTTGTTAACTTAATAACATCACTTAATAATCCAAGGGCTGCAAATTATCCTTACTTTTTCCTTTCCGTTAATAATCATTTGCAATGTTATAGGTTTTTACCCGATAATAGTTTTTATCTCGAAAGGATTATTACCGAAGAGAAGAATTTTGCCGGAGTTGCTTCTTCAGGAAACCTGCTCGGATATTCTACTGCGTATAAAATTTACGGCCCATGGTATACAAGAATAAAAATAATTGATATTTCACAAACCGATTTTCCGGTTTTGTTCGATTATTATTATTACCCTTATGGAGCATGGGGAGGTGTTTTTTGGATGGAAAGCATCTCAAATAACTATATTGTTGGATGGCAAGAATATGGTCCTGATATCCATAGAGCAGTTTTAGGAATGACTGGAAATGTTTCGAAGAAATTTTCTATCGATTATCAGGTTAATCTAAAATTTAACAATAAGTTTTACGCATATTCATATATTAATTATCCATGGTTTGGGATTGACACACTTCGTCCTAAAGATTTATATGGGACTTTTACACCTCTGCATTGTGTTGAAAGTATTATTAAAACTGTGAAAAACAAAGTTTCTTTACTTAAAAATTCGTTCGATAATAAATTAGTTTTTGTTGATTCTGTTTATTATGACGGTAATTTAATTACCAACGACAGCACATTTTTAATTAGGAAGAGTTCTTCATTCAAAAAATATTCGATTTTAGGTAATTCAATTGTTTATTCCGATTCTTTTAAGTTAATGGAAAGTTATCAGAAAGTAATTGATTTAGGTAAGTATATCTATTTGAAAGATAATTCCGGGCTGTATTTCGGCATGAAAGAGAATTCAATTGTCAGAACTATCTTTTCTTCGAATGTCTACAAAAATACCACTAGTGCCTTCTTATTTAGTAACTCTATCTTCGTTTTAGATTCTGTTTTAGGTATCGTTAAATTCAATATAACCAACGATACTGTTGTTAATAAACAATGGCAGTACAACATAAGTAATTACTCGAATTCTTTCACTCTGAAAGACAGCTTTATCGTTTTACGCGATAATAAAAAGTTGGTTTTAATTGACATTAACAGCAGTATCACCGTTCCCGTTATTGTTGATTCATTCAATCTTATTTCGGCTCTGTCATACTCTGATTTGATAACCACCCATAACGGAATTTACTTGAAAGGTAAATCGAATAATTCTTTTTTACTTAAGTTTTTAATAAAAAACGGCAAATTTGAGTATCAATATCCTTTTAATTTAGACAACGAAACTGATTTTGCTATTACAGAAGCAGAAAAAAAGCTGCTAATTGTTACTCCCAAAGAGATTTATTGGGTAAAAGACACGACTATCGCATCGGATATTAAATACGATTACAAAGAAATTCCTGCTGAGTATAGATTATTTCAAAACTATCCAAATCCGTTCAACTCGACTACAACTTTAAGTTACCGAATAGCCGATGCAGGACAGATTTCATTGAAAATGTATGATATTCTTGGGAGAGAAGTTATGGATATACTTAACGAAAGAGGAGCTGCCGGGGAGTATAATCATCAAATTGATTGTAATAATCTACCAAGCGGCATTTACATTTTAAGGTTAAGAGTAAATAACTTTGTCTCTTCAAAAAAAATTGTAGTAATAAGGTGAGGATGCAAATGTTCAAACAAGTACTTCTGATTTTCATTGTTTTGATAATAAACAATTCTTTTTCACAAGTAATTGAAAAGAAAGAAGTTTTTTATCATGAAGAATGTGAATTAATTAGAGTAAAGGATTCAATTACTTATTTTATCTCTAATCATGGTATCTTAGTTGTAAAAAATATTTCCGAAGATCATTTTTTAAGCGTAAAGGTAGTAGAAACCAAATTTCAACAAATCCTCTTTGCCGAGGTGAATAAAGAGCAATTAATTATTATTAATAAAGATACTCTTCTACATTTTGATATTTCAAATCCGGAAAATCCTTTATTCGTTAAAAAGTTTCAAATACCATTTAATCTGTTGGAATTCTATACATTTGGTGATTATTATATTCTGGTCAAAGATAATTTCCATCACATCATAACACAAATCACCACAGATAGTATGAAATTCATCTATGCCACATACTTCACAGGTAACAGGCACTTTAATTTCCCTTATGTTTTTATTCAACAAGATGATATGATAGTTGTTTATGAATATCCGTATTTTCACTTATATACAACCATTGTTGATTCGGGAATTAAGAAAGCTGCTTCTGCGGAAGATATATTAGTTTATTATACGCAGAATTCGACCGGTAAAAGAATAAAAGTAATAGATTTAAGAGTCCCCGGTTTCACTTACTTGCACAATCATGATGTATCAAGCTATATTAACAACTTTGCTAATATTTTTGCGGTCTCCAACTTCTATTTTGCTAATCGAGAGTCATCAGTTCAAATCTTTAAATTAGACGCCACACAATTTAAAACTTATCCTCAAAATTATAAATTAACACTTAGCGGTAACAAAATATACGGTTATCTAAACAATCAAATATTTTACTTAAATAAGAAAATAACATTAAAAGATTTTTATCCGTCTTATTCCGGGTTGAGTTTGACAAACAGAATACTTCGATATAAAAACGATCATAAAATTATTGATTTGCTGGAGAACAGACCCGATAACACATTTAATCAACTTGCAACTATGAGCTTTAACGGGACTTTATTAGCCGGAGATAGCATGTTTTATATCAGTAACAACAAACTATGTTCGGCATATTCAGTTGCAAATAATATGTTCAGTAACATTTGGACATATAATTTTTTATTCGATTTTACTAAAGTGATTGACTTTCGACATCATGTATACGTAAAAAAAAGTGCATCAATCGAACTTTATAAAAAGGATTTGGTAAATCAACTCACAAAAATTTTCGTAACATCTGAATATAGAGAGACAACTAATGCAATTCTTGAAAACAATTCACTTTTTATATCCGATGAAGCTAAAGGAGTTGTGAGATATGAAATTACCGAAACTGATTCCGTCATTAAAAAATGGCAATGGGGTTTACCCTCAAAAAATTATAGAATAGTTAAATATTCCAATTATCTTGTCATTCTCGGAGATAATAAACTCTATTTGATGGACATTAATCATAGTGAACAAGCACCTTTATTTGTTTATATACAGCATCTAATTGAAGGTATAACTTACAACAAACTTATTGCTACGAAGAACGGAATTTTTGTTACCGCAAAAATTAACTCTCCAATGGTTTTCAAATATTCTGTTATTAATAATAAACTTCAATACAATTACCACGTTGATCTAGATTCTGATTCCGAATTTGATTTTACAGTTTTAGAAGTAGATAACAAGTTTCTATTAGTTAGCAGTAGGGTTATTTATTGGGTGAGGGACAATACTCTTTCAATTAATTCCGGTTGGAGTAACAATCTACTTGCCGGCTCTGCTCTGTTAAATCAAAATTATCCAAATCCATTTAATTCTTCGACAACAATAAGTTATCGTTTAGCCGAAGCGGGACAGGTTTCATTGAAAATGTATGATATTCTTGGCAGAGAAGTTATGGATATACTCAACGAAAGTAAAACCACCGGTGAATATCAACAACAAATTGAGTGTGATAATTTACCGAGCGGCATTTACATTGTTAGATTAAGAGTAAATAACTTTCTCTCTTCAAAGAAGATTGTTTTAATGAAATGAGGTTTATATGTTGAGATATGTCACCATTCTATTATTACTATTTGCCCTTGATTATTTTCCACAGGATATTATCAAAAAAGAATCACTTTATCCCGGCTATATCTATCATATTAATTCAACTGATTCTATTACATACATCTTTACAGAGCGAGGACTATATATATTTAAGAATAAATCTGGTAATACCCATGATTTTATTAACAAAATTCCATTTTACGTAATTCCTAATGCTATTTCAGAAATCCGGGAAAATCAATTTTTAGTTTTATTCAATGATACTCTTTACTATTTCGATATCAGTAACCCGGAGCAACCGGTATTTATAAATAAATGGTTACAGAGCGGTTTAACCGGTATTAGAAAATTTGGAGATTATTTTGTCTTTCAAATATCAAGCAGCTTTAAACTTGTTTCCATCGGGGATGATAGCATTAAATATATTATGAATATTCCTATGCCCATTCCTATTAGTATTAGTCAATTCAACTATCCCTATATGATTGTATTATATCCCAATAGTATACACTATTACAAATATGTTGAGGGAGCTGGATTTAGTTTCCTTAAAAGTGATTCAGAGAACGGAATTAATAATGGAGCAACGGGTGAAGATAGACTGGTATATTTTGTCTACATCCAAAATAATCCTCCATGGCCACCGCATACAAGAATTGGAGTTATTGATTTATCACAGAGTACTTTCCCTTTAATATATAATACTACTGTATATCCAGGTGATTTTGGTACTTTTTCAATAGATAAAGTTTCAAAGTATTATATTTCGAGTATAAGAGGATACCTATACTCTGTTGCAGTACGCACTATTACATCATTGTTAGGGACTCTACTATTTGATGCTTCAAAAGAATATAAAACACATCTCCGGGGTAACAAGTATTATTTATATTTTAATGACAGTACGTTATATTTTAGAGCAAGTGTAATATATCCTCATGAGCTTTATGGTACTTATATACCAATCAGTTATTCCGAAAGCATATTAGAGATATTATATAACAAAGTTGTCTTATTGAAAGCCTCAAATGACAATATTCTTTATCCGGTTGATACTATTAACCATAATGGGACAATAGTAAATATTGATAGCACCATATTGTTTAAGAAGAGTAATTCTTACTTTAAGTATTCAATCAACAAAAATTCAATTACTTTTTCCGATTCTTTCATACTATCCGGAATTTATCAGAAAGTAATTGATTTAGGTAAGTATATCTATATGAAAGATAATTCGGGATTCAAAATCGGCAGAAAAGAGAGTTCTAACATCATAACTCTTTTTTCTTCCAGTGTTTATAAAAATACTATTAATGCTTCTCTTTATAACAACTCTATCTTTGTCTTAGATTCTACTTTAGGTATCGTTAAACTCAATATAACCAACGATACTGTTGTTACAAAGGAATGGCAATATAACGTAATTAATTCCTCCAATTCTATTGTTTTAAAGGATAGTTTTATCGTGTTACGCAATGACAAGAAATTGATTTTAATTGATATTCACAAAAGCCTTACTTCTCCCGTTATTGTTGATTCATTCGATCTTATTTCGGCTCTGTCATACTCTGATTTGACAGCAACACATAACGGGGTTTACTTGAAAGGTAAATCAACTAAGTCATTTTTACTAAAGTTTTTAATAGAAAATGGAAAATTTAAGTACCAATATCCTGTTAATTTAGATAACGAAACTGATTTTGCTATCACAGAAGCTGAAAAAAAGTTGATAATTGTTACTCCCAAAGAAATTTATTGGGTAAGAGACACGACAATTGTATCTGATATTAAATACGATTACAAAACAATACCAACTGAAAATGAATTATTTCAAAATTATCCAAATCCATTTAATTCTTCGACAACAATAAGTTATCGTTTAGCCGAAGCGGGACAGGTTTCATTGAAAATGTATGATATTCTTGGCAGAGAAGTTATGGATATACTTAACGAAAGAAGAGCTGCCGGGGAGTATAATCACCAAATTGATTGTAATAACCTACCAAGCGGCATTTACATTTTAAGGTTAAGAGTAAATAACTTTGTTTCTTCAAAGAAAATTGTATTGTTGAGGTAAGAGTATGATAGGCAGGACTTAAAGTTAAATTTTGTAAAATAATTGTAAATATAAAGAGTAGCCATGAAAAATTCGTTAATTTATCTTTTTTTGCTTTTGTTTTCATTTTTTCTTGCTGGATGCGGAAATGGGATTGTCAACGATTCATACATTAACAAAAGAGACCTAACCCCGCTGGAAAAAGTAGTCGTTGAAAAAAGCAATACCTTTGCGTTTAAAGCACTCAAGGAAATTAATGAACAGAGTTTGAACAAAAACCTTTTTATCTCGCCGCTTAGTCTATATATGGCACTCGGGATGACGTATAACGGTGCTTACAAAACATCTAAAGATGCAATGGCACAGGTACTCGATATTGCAGGGTTGTCAGATCAGGAATTTAATGAATCGGCAAAGAGTTTAATACAACTCCTTATTACGTTAGACCCTCAGCTTATCATGAAAATTGCGAACTCAATTTGGATCAGAAATGGATTCCCTGTTGAAAACGAGTTTATTAACATAAATAAAAACTACTTCAATGCTCAAGTATCATCTCTTGATTTCACAAATCCAAACTCCAGGGAAGTCATTAATAACTGGGTAAAGACTAATACTGCAGGTTATATTGAAAAAATAATTGATAACATACCATCTCAAATGGTAATGTATATGATAAATGCTGTTTACTTTGAAGGCAAATGGACAACCCCTTTCAATAAAAAACTGACATATTCCGGCAAATTCCATTTGTCCGGAGGTTCGGTTAAAACAGTTTTAATGATGAAGCAGCATAATGATTTTAATACATATTTCGGGAATACTTTTGTTGGTGTTGACCTCCCTTACGGTAGCGGAGGGTTCAGTTTTACGGTTTTATTACCTCACGAGAATTACGATGTTGAATCGCTCATCGGTTCATTAAACCCGGAAGATTGGAGTAAACTAATAAATGAATTCAGTAAACAGGAAGCATATATTTCAATACCAAAATTCAAATTCGAATTTGAAGTTGATGACCTTAAAGAAGCATTGACTCAATTAGGGATGGGTATTTGTTTTGACCCAGGTTATGCGGATTTTACGAGAATTAATAAAGACGGCGGGCTTTATATTGATGAAGCTAAACATAAAACTTATATTGAGGTGGATGAAGAAGGTACAAAAGCAGCAGCGGTTACATCAATCGGGATTGGCAGGGTTTCTCTTCCGCCGCAAATTATATGCGACCGTCCGTTTCTTTTTATCATAAGAGAAAAAAAATCTGAGTCAATTCTATTTATAGGTAAAGTAACCGACCCTGTATATGAAAATTAAAGATTGATTTCTAAATAAGAATAACAGGAAGAAATCAGTCAGTATTACATAGTATTTATTAAAATTTGTTCTACTTTTTTTGTTATAACTTAACCTTGAGGTTGTCATGAAGTGTTTTTATCTTAAAACATTCCTATTGATCATTGCATTTGGATCAACTTATGCACAAACATTAGTAAATTCATACCCTTTTCAAAGGTTTACTCCTTACGATTACTTTTGGGGCATTACTGAAGCTCAAGATACTTTCTGGATTGGAACAGACTATAACTCAACTAGCGGTACTTATCAATACTGCTGGATTTACAGAGTCACAAAAAATGGAATAATTACCGATAGCCTTCGAACACCAATAAATTCTCATCATGGAATGATTTGGGATGGCGAAAATTTCTGGATTGCAGAAGGTTACCGCGCACAGGGTTCAAGGATTTTTAAAATGAATCACCAGGGGGTTTTTATCGATACTTTTTTTGTTGCACAGGTTATAGGCGGTATCCCTATCGGTATCGGTGATGTAACTCTCGACGGTGATAGAATTTGGTTCACTGTTTTTTCACCCGACTTCGTTTCATATCCAAACTCTTATGCCTATGCATTCAATCGCTTTACAAAAACTCTTACAGATACCCTTCCTCTTTACGGTAGGCAACCACTCGGTATTGCTGTAAAAGGAGATACTATTTTTTATGTAAATGAAAATCAGTTCAGCAATGAAACCGAACGGATATATGCTTTGAGTAAAACAATTAAAGATACTTTGTTTTCATTTCCGGCACCTGATCCGGATGGAAACTGCAATCCGAAAGGATTATATTGGGATGGGAGTCATCTATGGCTTCTTGCAGAAAGAATAGGAAATTCTTCATGGATTTATAAAACATTATACAAATATGAAATAAGCGGTGGCGGAACTCCTATAATCACAACCTCAACAAACACGGTAGACTTCGGCAATGTTATAATTGGACAGAGTGGACAACAAACTTTTTCAATAAACAATATCGGTACTGCCACGCTTTCTATCGACTCATTCTACTTTTCCAGTAATTTATTTTCAACAAATCAACAGTTCCCTGTAACAATATCAAGCAGTTCCTCACAAAATTTCACGGTTAACTTTACTCCGCAAATATTCGGTAATATCTCCGCTGTTCTTTCAATCTATAGTAGTGATGCTGGAACACCGGTTAAAAACATAACCTTATTTGGTAAAGGTATAAATAATGGAGGTGTATTATCGATTAATGCAAATGTTCTCAATTACGGAAATAGAGATATATATACACTCTCCTCAAAATCATTTGAAATTTCAAATACAGGTAGTCAGCCGTTTATTCTAGAATCGGCTCAAACTTATACTGCTAAATTTTCTTTTGATACCGTTGGAATATCTTTTCCTTTGCAAATTGATACAGGCATTACAAGAACTTTCCGGGTTTGGTTTCAAGCTCCGACAACAACGGGTACTTTTGAAGATACTTTAAATATCTTAAATAATTCTATAAATCTTCCAAATATTATTATTCCTCTGAACGTCAATGTAATTACAAGATCTTTTAACTATGGCGAAGCTATGTGGAATCTTCAGGTACCCGATAATCCGTTTGCTTATATCCAGGATTATAAACCTATGAGTATGAAGTATGGTGATGGAGTATTTTTAGGATCAAATGCTTTCTTTATTGCAACCCGTAACTACTATGTAATGAGGGTCAATCCGAATGCTTCTTTTACCGGTGATATATATTGGAAATTTAACACCGCAACAAATAATAATAACACCGGTGCTGTTATGTTTCAAGATGCAATGCAGATTCGAACTGACATAGACGGGGATGGTTTTCCTGAAATCGTTTTCGGATGCGGAGGTGGTAACGAATTTGTTTATACACTTTCAGGAAGAACCGGTAAATTACTTTGGGCATACGGGGATTCGGTTAATTATGAAAACGGTGATATAAACGGTCTAAGAGGGAATAAAGATTTTAACGGAGACGGAATAGATGATGTTCTGATCTCGGCAAGCGGTTCCTCTAGCGGAGGAAGACATGCTGTAATTTGTCTTAATGGTTTAACCGGAACAGAAATTTTCAACAAGCCTCAAAATGCTCAATACACATTTGATATTGAAACAACGGTTTGGGGTGGGGTAAT
>Ga0208244_100778_pt1 | contig 24430 bp, 22 predicted proteins | sample SubbioCR12Aug_5A_FD_184828 | JGI IMG/M metagenome (GOLD analysis project Ga0208244, IMG submission 184828) | Serpentinite rock and fluid subsurface biosphere microbial communities from McLaughlin Reserve, California, USA - CR12Aug_5A (SPAdes) | ecosystem: Environmental > Terrestrial > Deep... | reverse complement strand
GGATCCAACGGCGCCGGAGACGGCGGTGAGTTCCGGCTAGTCACCCGGCGGCCTCGGCGCGGGCGCGAAGCGCTCGTGCGCCACCACCAGGCGAACTAGACGGTCGGCCGGTTGCTGCTGCCGCACGACGCGCAAGGCGCCGGTTAGGATTACCCGGCGTGGGCTGCGGGTCTCGGTCACCTCAACAGCGAAACCCTCCGCCTCCAGGGCGGAGCGGGCTTTGTCGAGACCGAGCCCCAGCACGTCCACCACGGGCGTCGGCCTAGACCTCCATGATCTCCTGCTCCTTGGCCTGGAGCAGGCGATCGAGCTGGGCGATCGTCTCGTCGGTCAAATGCTGGAGCCGTTCGAGGCCTCTGTGGTATTCGTCCTCGGGTATGTCGCCGTCATCCTTGAACTGCTCGAGCATCTCCTTGGCCTCGCGACGGATGTTCCTGATGGCCACGCGGCCTTCCTCGGCGTGCTTGCGCGCGATCTTGGCCAGGTCCTTCCGGCGATCCTCGGTCAGCGTGGGGATGGGGATGCGAATCACGACCCCATCGGTGCTCGGAACGAGGCCCAAGTCGCTCTTGAGAATCGCCCGTTCGATGTCGCGCGTCGCGGTCTTGTCCCACGGCTGGATTACAAGCAGCCGGGCTTCGGGGACCGATATCGTGGCGAGCTGGTTGATGGGCGTGGGTGTCTGGTAGTAGTCCACACGGATCTGGTCGAGCAGCGCGGAGTTCGCTCTTCCGGTGCGGAGGCTGGCGAACTCCCTGCGCGTGGCCTCAACGGTCTTCTGCATTCGCAACTTGGCGTCGCCCATCACCTCGTCGGTCATGCCCGGCCTCCCCCTACAAGGGTTCCTATAGGATCCCCGGCCACGGCCCGCGGGATGTTGCCGGGCAGCGTGACGTCAAAAACAACGATGTCCATCTTGTTGTCCTTGCAGAGAGCGGCCGCCGTGGCGTCCATGACGCGCAGGTCGCGGTTCAGGATGTCCATGTAATCCAGGTGAGAGAACATCACGGCGTCGGGGTGCTGACGCGGGTCCTTGTCGTAGACCCCTGATACGCCCTTCTTGGCCATCAGCACGGCGTCGGCCTGCATCTCGATCGCGCGGAGCGCAGCCGCGGTGTCGGTGCTGAAGTACGGGCTGCCGGTGCCGCCCACGAAGATCACGACGCGGCCCTTCTCGAGGTGGCGCAGCGCCCTCCGGCGGATGTAGGGCTCCGCCACCTGGTGCATCTCAATGGACGAGAGCACCCGCACCACCAGCCCAATCCGCTCCATGGCGTCCATGAGGGCCAGCCCGTTGATCACGGTGGCCAGCATGCCCATGGTGTGCCCCGTCACTTCGTCAATGCCGAGGCGACGGCTCAGATCGGAACCGCGGACGATGTTGCCGCCGCCGACCACTATCGCCACCTGAACGCCGCGGGAGGTGATGTCGCGAACCTCGCTGGCGACCAACTGGAGGACGTCGGGATCGAACCCAACGCCTCCGTCGCCGGCAAGCGCCTCGCCGCTGAGCTTGAGCAGGACCCGACGATAGACAGGCCGCCTTGCTGGTTCTGTTGGGGCTTCCATGGTCTCCCCCAAAGGGGCGTCTCTGCGCTACTCCCCCAGCTTGAAGCGGGCGAACCGCCGTACCGCGACGTTCTCGCCCACGCGCGCGGCGGCATCGGCTATCAGCTCGCGGACACGCCGCCCCGCGTCGCGGATGTAGGGCTGCTCCAGGAGCGCAACCTCCTCCATCCACTGGCCCACGCGCCTGTCGAGTTCGGCATCGGAGATACCCGGCGACTCGACGGCGGTGGCTGCGCGCCGCTCCGCTACCAGGTCGGGTGGAATCTCTTCCTTGGACACGAAGCGCGGCGCCGCGGCGGCCACCTGCATGGCGAGCTCGCGCGCCATGGCCCGGAACGCGTCGGTGCGGGCCACGAAGTCGGTCTCGCAGTTGAACTCCACCATCGCGCCAAGGCGGCTTCCGGGATGCACGTAGGTCTCAATCACGCCCTCGGAGGTGGCACGGCCGGACCGCTTGGCAACGGCCGCCAGCCCTTTGGCGCGCAGCAGGCCCGTGGCCGCATCCAGGTCTCCCCCGGTCTCTTCCAGCGCGCGCCTGCAGTCCATGACACCTGCCCCGGTGCGCGCGCGAAGCTCCTTGACCATCTCGGTCGTAACTACCATCGGCTACCCTCTCGCCTCCTCGACCGCAGGAACCGTGCCCGAAAACTCGTGCTCCCCCACCTCGGGCATGGCCTCAGCCGTTTCGTCTTCCTCGGCGACGGGGCCTGCCTCGATCTCTTCCTCTTCCACCTCGCGCTTGCGGCGCTCCTCGATGCCCTCCATGCAGGCATTGGCCACGCGGCTGGTAATCAGCCGCACGGCCCGGATCGCGTCGTCATTGCCCGGAATCGCGTAGTCCACCTCGTCGGGATCGCAGTTTGTGTCGAGGATCGCCACCACGGGGATTCCGAGCTTGCGCGCCTCGGCCACCGCGATGTGCTCCTGGCGCGTATCCACAACGTAGACGGCCGCAGGCAGGCGGTTCATGGTCTTGATGCCGCCGAGGAATTTCTCCAGCCGTGCAGCCTCCTCGGTGAGGCGACTTTGCTCGCGCTTGGGCAGAACGTCCATCACGCCGCGCTGGCGCATGTCCTCGATCTCGCGCAACCGCTCGACGCGCTTGCGAATCGTCTGGAAGTTCGTCAGCATGCCACCCAACCACCGCTGGTTAACGTAGGGCTGGCCGGCGCGCACGGCTTCCTCGCGGATCGCATCCTGAGCCTGCTTCTTCGTGCCGACGAAGAGCACGTCGCCTCCGGAGGCGGCCGCTTCGCGCACGAACCGGTAGGCTTCCTCGATCAGGGGCACGCTCTTTTGGAGATCTATGATGTGGATGCCATTGCGTTCGGTGAAGATGAAACGGCGCATCTTGGGATTCCACCTGCGGGTCTGGTGCCCGAAGTGAACCCCCGATTCCAACAACTGCTTCATGGTGACTACTGGCAACTGACAACCTCCCCTGGGATCCAGAGCCCGCCGGATTCCCTAATGGTTTTTCGTTTCTCGCCTCCGCTCCCCTCATCCCCGCAGGCTGGGCCGAGGCCTCAAGAGGCACCCTCGGCGGGTCGGGAAGCGTGTGTATTCTGACGCCGCGGTAGTATAGCACGCCGCGGCACCTCGGGAAAACCCCAGGCAGGTTGCGGGGGGCAAGGCGGCGAACCCCTCGCGCGTTCGGCACTGACCACCTCCTGAGGATAGGATGTCCAACGCCCCGCCGGTGTCCGTGGTGATGCCCGTTCACAACGGGGAGCGATTCCTCGATGCGGGCGTGCGCAGTATCCTCGACCAGACGTTCCAGGATTTCGAGTTCGTGATCCTCGACGACGCGTCCACGGACCGCACGCCCGATATGCTCGCGGATTGGGCGCGGCGTGACCCCCGCATCCGGCTGGCACGCGGCAATGTGCGCCTGGGCTGCGCCGGGGGCGGCAACCGCCTGGTCACCGAAGCCCGGGCTCCCCTCTGTGCCAGGATGGATGCCGACGATGTCTCCGACCCGGACCGGCTGCGGCGGCAGGTGTCGGTGATGAACTCGCGGCCGGAGGTCTGCCTCATCGGAACCTTGTGGGATGGCATAGACGCCGCGGGCCGCCCCATCCGCCCGGTTGACCGCTGGCGCGTGCTTCGGCGGTCACCGTTTGCGCCTTTCATGCACGGCTCGATCACCTTCCGGCGTGAGGCCTTCTGGCGGGCCGGCGGTTACCGGGAGGCCTGCGAGCACTGGGAGGATCTGGACCTGTACATCCGGATGTCCGAGCTGGGACCGGTGGTGGTTCTCCTGGATCTCCTGTACCACTACCGCCTGCACCTGGAAGGATCTGTCCTCCGCTCGGACCAGGGCGAGCTTCGGAAAGCGCTCGATCTGATGCGCAGGTGCCTGGCGGCTCGACGGGCGCGCCTGGACTACGGCGCCCTTTTGGACGGCGCGGGCAACCTGAGTACCGGTGCTCTGGATCCATACTATCTGTACGCGATAGGTGCGCGGCGGCTGTGGGCCGGGCTGCGGCCGGGGATTGTGGGTCAGATTCCCCGCATGCGGCGGTGGCCGCTGAGTCTAAGGGCAGGGGCAGTGCTCGTCTTGGCGTTCTGGGGAGAGTCCCATCCGAGGAGTCTGCTCGCGGCGCTGCGGGCTCACATCCGGGTCCTGGACGCGCTGGCCGGGTTGCGGCTTCCACTGGGAAAGGGGGCGGTGGCGGAATGGCGTTTCGCGTGATCGTTGCCGGGATGGGCGCGCGGGGCCGGGAGTGGGTCCGGTTCATCCGGGAGGCGCCGGGGATCGAACTGGCAGGCTGCGCCGAGGTGGACGAGCGTGTCCTCCGCGAAGGGGCAGCAAAGACCGGGGTATCGCCCGGGCACTGCTTCACAACCGTGGAGGAGTCCCTGGATCGCACCCGTGCAGACGCCGTGATTGTGGCGACCTCTCTGGACCGGCACGTCGAGCCCTGCCGGCAGGCGCTGCGGCGACGGGTCGCCGTCCTTGTCGAGAAGCCGTTCGCAACCTCTCTCCGCGACGCCCGACGCCTGGTCGCCCTGGCCGAGGAGCAGGGAGTTCCCTTGATGGTGGGCCAGAACTACCGGTACATGCGGCTACCCCGCACGGTTCGCCATCTTGTCCGCAGCGGCCGCCTGGGTGAGGTCGGCAGCGTGGTCTTCCAGGCCTACCGTCCGTGGATGGGCCCGGCGGGCTCGCTACCCGCCTTCCCCAACAGCGTGCTGTGGGAGTTCGCCGTCCACCATGTGGATCTGGTGCGCTGGATGTTCGGGAAGGAGATCGTCGGCGTGACCGCTGAGGCGTTCTCACTCCCCTGGAGCGAAGCAGCCCGCGGCGCCTCGCTGCACGCGCTGCTGACCCTTGAGGGCGGCGTGCACGTCGGCTACATGACCTCGTATGACTCGCGAGGTGTGGAGTTTCTGCGGCGCTCCCGGGTCTTCATGGAAGGGCAGGAGACCTACCTGAGGGTGTTCGGGGAACGCGGCACGCTGCACATGTGGTTCCACTGGCTCTTCTTCCTGGAGCGGGGCAGGTGGCCCCGCCGGATCCGGTGCCTGCCGCGCCAGGTGCCCGAGGTGGTCCTCCTCCAGGATCTCGAGCGGGCGGTACGCACCGGAGGGGAACCCGAATGCAGCGGCAGGGATAACCTGGGCACGGTGGCAGTCCTGGAGGCGTGCGCCCGCTCCTCGGAGGAGGGACGCAGGATCAACCCGCAGGAGTTGCTGCGTGAGCCCTTCTAGGCCGCGCCTGCTGGCGCTGGGCATTGACGCGGCAGAGCCCTCGCTCATTCAGGGCTGGCTCGAGGCCGGACACCTGCCCTTTCTATCTTCGCTGCTGGGAGGGGGAGCAGTCTGGGGCAGGGTGCACTCCCATCCTGCCCGGATCGGCAGCGGGTCGGTCTGGCCGACCTTCATGACCGGTCTGGATCCCCGCGATCATGAGGTCTGCTCCGAGTGGCCGTGGGACCCCGGCCGGATGGCAGTAGCGCCCTTAACGACGCAACACCTCGACCCGTTCTGGCGAACCCTCCACACGCGTGGGACGCGTGTGGCCGTCTTCGACGTTCCCATGGACCCCGCGCACAAGGACGGTTGCATAGCCGGCGTTGCGGAATGGGGGCCGCACGACCGCGTGCTGGCGGGCATGGCCGCCCACCCGCCGTGGGTGCGCGCCGAGGTCCTGGGGCGCCTACCGCATCCGTTTGCATCCGTTATGCCGCATCCCACCGGGCCCGAGGATCATCGCACCCTGGCGCGGATGGCATCGGCGTGCCTGGAAGGCGTGAGACGGCGTGGCTCCCTGGCGCTCAGGCTCGTTGAGCTTGCGGACCCCGACCTGTTCATTGCGGTCTTCCCGGAGCTGCACCATGCCGCGCACCACCTCTGGCACGCACTAGACGAAGCTGATGGCGACGGAGGCGGGTTGCCGGAGATCGGCCGCGAGATTGACCGGCAGATCGCAGGGCTCGCTTCGGCGGCAGGCCCGGAATGCGCAATCCTGGTCTTCTCCCTCCACGGGATGCGCCGGGGCCACGGCGTCCCGACGATCCTGGAACCGCTCTTACTGACAACCGGTTGGTCTGCCCTGCCTGAACGGCGGGCGCAGTCCGCCGGGCAGCGGGCGCGTCAGGCATACCGGGAGGCCAAGCGGTTTCTTCCGCGACCGTTGAAAGATCTCTACCACCGGCTGGTTCCCCGGGCCTTCGAGATGGGCGCTGCGCAGTTCGGAAAGCTCCCCCCGTACGACTGGCCCCGCACGCGGGCTTTCTCCCTCCCCACCGACCAGCACGGCTGGATTCGGCTCAACCTCGTCGGACGGGAGGCGGCGGGCATCGTCGAGCCCGGCGAATACGACGCGACCTGCGGCCGGATCGAAGCGCTGCTGCGAGGGCTGAGAACCGCTAGCGGGATGCCCGTTGTGCGGGATGTCCTGTGGGTTGCGGGGAACGGCGGCCCTCCGAGCAGGCTGCCCGACATCGTGGTGCACTGGGAGGATGCCGCGCACGACATGCCGCTGGAGCTGGCAGATCCCGCGATCGCCGCCGCGCCCTCGGCGCTGGACCGGACCGCGCAGCACGCCGCAGAGGGTTTCTATGTCTACAGGCCGGGCGCCGCGGCGGTCCCATCCCCTGGACCGGTCACGGTCCGGGACCTGCACCGGTTCCTGCTCGAGATCATCGAGCAGGCTCCTGACAGGGGGGTGCGTCACGCTCTCGGGTGCGCCGACGCGTAGATGCGCTTGAGATGGTCGCGCGAGACGTGTGTGTATATCTGGGTCGTGGAGAGGCTCGCGTGCCCCAGCAGCTCCTGAACGGCGCGTAGGTCGGCGCCGCCGTCCAGCAGATGCGTTGCAAAAGTGTGGCGGATAACGTGCGGGCTGACGCGCTGCGCCAGGGCGGCTGCCCTGACCCAACGCCCGACGACGAGCTGCACGGCCCTCGCAGAGAGCGGCCTGCCGCGGGCGCTGAGGAACAGCGCCTCGGTCTCTCCCCGCAGCAGGCGCGGCCTGCCGTGGGACAGGTAGCGCCGCAGCGCCGCAACCGCCTGTGCGCCTATCAGCACCAGCCGTTCCTTGTTCCCCTTTCCGCGCACGCGTATCTCGTCGCCTGAAAGCTGAGCGCACCGGATGGCGACAAGTTCGCCCACGCGAAACCCACCCGCGTAGAGGAGTTCGAGGATGGCGCGATCCCGCAGGCCGGCGGGCCGGTCCAGAGGGGGGGCCGCCAGCAGCGCCGCGATCGCTTCATGGGTAAGCGCGGAAGGGAGCCGGCGGCGGCCTCGGGGCGTCGAGGCCAGCCGCAGAGGGCTGGTTTCGACGCGGCCCCCACGGCGCAGAAACCGGTAGAACGAGCGCAGGGTCGAGACGTGACGGGCAACCGAGGCCCGCGCGTAGCGCCGGTGGAGCGCGGCCACATACCGACGGACCGCGGCAGGGGTCACCTGTTCCCAACCCGCGATACCCTCGCCCCGCAGGAACGTCCGGAAGGCCTCTAGGTCGCTACGGTAGGCTGCACGCGTGTGGGGCGAGGCGGCCTGTTCGGCCTCCAGCATTTCAAGGAACGCCCGCACCTCGGGGTCGGGAGCCGGGGCGCCCATGCCCTGACGTCCCCTATCCCGCCGGGCTCGCCGGGACCGCGCGCGGCGCGTCCGAACGCGCCGCCTCTCGCAGCGACACCCGGTGGCCGCATTCCTTGTTCGTGCAGCGCACCTCGTCCCCGCGCCGGGTGCGCTTAATCACCGTCATGCCGCCGCACTGCGCGCACGGGCGGTCGCCCGGGCGGTCCCATGAGGTAAACGAGCACTCCGGATAGGCGCTGCAACCGTAGAAGGTGCGACCGCGCTTGGTGCGGCGCGCCACGATATCCGCCCCGCACTTCGGACAGGCCACGCCGATGCCCACCGGCCGGGTATATCGGCACTCGGGATACCCCGAGCATGCGATGAACTCCCCGAACCGGCCGTGCTTGCGCACAAGCGGCTGGCCGCATTGCGGGCACGGTTCGCCGATCTCAACCTCGGGCACCTCGACCACCGGAATGTTGGCCTCGGCGCGCGCGAGTGTTTGCGCAAAGGGCGCGTAGAAGTCGCGTACGATCTGCACCCAATCGGCCTCGCCCTCTTCTATGCGGTCCAGATCGCTCTCGAGGCCGGCGGTGAAATCCACGTCCACGATCTCCGGGAAGTGCTCCACCAGGATGTCGGTCACCGTCTCCCCGACTCCGGTCGGAACCAGCCTGCGCTCGCGCGACGCAACGTAACCGCGCTTCTTGATGGTCTCGATCGTGGGCGCATACGTGCTGGGCCGGCCGATCCCCTTCTCCTCCAGGACACGCACCAAGGAGGCCTCGGTGTAGCGGGGCGGCGGCTGCGTGAAGTGCTGCTCAGGGGTCACCCCATCGAGGGTCAGGGGGTCGCCGGCCGCGAGCGGCGGCAGCCAACCCTCTCGCTCCTCGTCGCCGTTGTCGGTGGCCTCGCGGTAGAGGATGAGGAAGCCGGGGAACTTGATCCGGCTGCCGGTGGCGCGGAACACAAACCGGCCGCCGGTGACGTCCACGGACAGCGTGTCCAGCACCGCCGACGCCATCTGGCTGGCCAGGAACCGCTCCCAGATCAACCTGTACAGCCGGAACTGGTCCGACCGGAGGTGAGGCTTGAGGCGATCCGGAGTTCGCGCCAGACCCGTGGGCCTGATCGCTTCGTGAGCATCCTGGGCGTTGCGGCGCGAGCGGTACTGCCTGGGCCGCTCCGTGAGATACGCGTCACCGAACACCCGGGCGATGTAGTCACGGGCCTCGTGCTGCGCCGAGTCGGCCACGCGCACCGAGTCGGTGCGCATATAGGTGATGAGACCGACCGTGCCCTCGGCGCCCGCATCGAGCCCCTCGTAGAGCTGCTGGGCCACGGCCATCGTGCGCGAGGCCGAGAACCCCAATTTGCGGTTGGCTTCCTGCTGCATCGTGCTGGTCGTAAACGGCGGCGCCGGATTTCGCGCCTGGTCCCTGCGCCGGACCTCGCCGACCGCGTACGACACCCGATCGAGCTCGGCGGTCAGCGCGCGCGCCTCGGCCTCGGTCGCGATGACCACGGCGCCCTCTTCCTGGGGAGCGCCAATCCGCTCCCCGTCCCGCGTGAGCAGGCGTGCCAGGAACGTCTGGTCGGAGGCGGTTCGAAACATCCCTGCCAGCGACCAGTACTCCCTGGGGACGAAGGCCTCGATCTCGCGCTCGCGGTCCACGATCAGCCGCACGGCGACCGACTGCACGCGGCCCGCGCTGAGGCCGCCGCGAACCTTGCGCCAGAGGAGCGGGCTCAGCTTGTAGCCGACGAGCCGGTCCAGAATCCGGCGGGCCTGCTGGGCGTCCACGAGCTGTTTGTCTATCTCACGCGGGTTTTCGAGCGCGCGCCGGACCGCCTCGCGGGTCACCTCGTGGAACTCGATGCGCCGTATCGCCGGGTTGACGGGCCGGAGGACCTCGGAGAGGTGCCAGGATATGGCCTCGCCCTCACGGTCAGGGTCGGTCGCCATGTAGATCGTTGAGGCCTTCTTGGCGGCCTCTTTCAACTCCTTGACGATGGGACCCTTGCCCTTGATCAGGATGTAGCGCGGCGTGAAGTTGTCGTCCACGTCCACGCCGAGGCGGCTCTTGGGCAGGTCCTTAACGTGGCCCATGGACGCCTTGATCTGGTGGGATCGCGCCAGCATTTTGCTGAGCGTCCGCGCCTTGGTAGGCGACTCGACGACGACTAGAGCTCTCGCAGGGCTCATGCCAACCTCCGGAAGACCGGTCTCCTGGATTCTAGCCGTCCCTGCCTCGCCCTGCCGGGCTACGCATGACCATCTGCCCTGGTAGGGTCCGGATCAGACCTCGCAGCTCCAATATGGTTACCAGCGCGCCTACCTCGGCCGCCGACAGCGAAGCCTGCGCTGCCAGTTCGTCAAGCCGCAGGGGGCCTCCCTCCAGCAGTGCCAGCAGGAGAGCCGCTCCCTCCGCGCACTCCGAGGGTGCCTGAACACCGCACGGAGCCCCGGGCCCGGAACGCCCGGAGCGCGCCGAGGACCCCAGTCCCAGCCCGGCCAGGATGTCATCGGCGCTCTCCGTCATGCAGGCTCCCTGCCGCAGCAGGTTGTGCGGCGCGCTGCTGCGCGGGCTGAAGATGCTGCCGGGCACTGCGAAGACCTCGCGGCCCTGGTCCAGCGCATAGTCCACCGTCATCAGCGCACCACTGTCCACGGCGCCCTCGACCACCACCACTCCCAGCGCAAGGCCGCTGATGAGGCGGTTGCGCCGCGGGAAGTGACCGGGCAACGGCGGCGTCCCTGGAGGGAACTCGCTCACCAGCGCTCCCCGCGTTGCGATCGTCTCAGCCAGCCGACGGTGCTCAGGAGGATAGGTTACGTCTGCGCCGCAACCCAGCACCGCGACCGTCCTCCCGCCCCCGTCCAGCGCCGCCTTGTGCGCGGCGCTGTCTATACCTCGGGCCAGCCCGCTCACGATCGTTACGCCCTCCTGCGCAAGATCGAACGCCAATCTCTCGGCCACTGCCAGCCCATATGGGGTGGCCCGGCGCGACCCCACGACCGCAACCGAGGCCGCTTCATCCAGGCTGCCCCGAACGTACAGCACGGGCGGCGGATCCGGAATCGCCCGCAGGAGCGATGGAAACCCGGGATCGCAGGGAACCAGCACCGTCAGGCCCAGCGAGCGGGCACCTTCCAGGATCGCCGCAGGATCAACCTTCTTCCAGGCCGCCACGATCTCTGCCGCTTCCGCCCGCTTCTGGATGAAGGCGGGCAGGTGCTGCCAGACGGCCCGTGCCGATCCTGCCCGGTCCACCCATCCGGCGATCGTCCTGGGTCCCACGCCCGGCAGGCGGCTGAGGCCTACCCAGGCCGCGACCTCATCCCCACTCGCCGGAGCAGGTGCCTCGGGCGCGGGCGGCGCGCCCCCAAAACCCATCCTATACGGTAGCATGGGATGTCAAGGAGCCTGCGGCGCCCACCGGTCGAGCACGCGGTACCGGAGGGCTTCGGCAAGGTGCCGCACAGCGACCGCTTCAGCGTCTTCCAGGTCGGCGATCGTGCGTGCAACCCGCAGAACCCGCTCCGTGGCCCGGGCGGCCAACACCAGCCGGTCGGCGGCGGCACGCAAGAAGGCCAGCGCCTCGGCGCTCACCGGACCCCACCGCTGCGGTCCACGCAGGAGCAGGCCCTCTGCCTGGCAGGCCGCAGCGCGGGTCGTCGCCCGCATGCGCGCCGCGGTCACCCGCGCGCGCACTGCGCTGGAAGGTTCGCCCGGGTCGCCTGAAAGCAGTTCATCGGTGGGAGGCCGCGGCACCTCGACATGAAGATCTATCCGGTCCAGCAAGGGACCGGATAGCCGGGCCAGATACTGCTGCAACCGCCCTGGGGTGCAGGTACAGTCGCGGCGATGGTCGCCACGATACCCGCACGGGCATGGGTTCATCGCCGCAACAAGAGAGAACCGCGCCGGGAACCGCACGGTGCCGTGGATGCGGGCCACAACCACGATCCCATCCTCCATCGGCTGGCGCAGCCCTTCCAGCACGTCGTGCCGGAACTCCGGCAGCTCGTCCAGGAACAGCACGCCATGGTGGGCGAGCGTGATCTCGCCCGGCCGCACGCCGGAACCGCCGCCCACGATCGCCGGCGCGCTGGCGGTGTGGTGCGGCGCTCTGAACGGGCGCCGGGTGATCAGGCCCTGCCAGGCCGGCAGTAGCCCTGCGACGCTGTAGATCTTGGTCACCTCAACGGCTTCGGCGCCCGACAGCCGGGGAAGGATCGTCGGCAGCCGGCGCGCGAGCATGGTCTTCCCGACCCCGGGCGGCCCGATGAGCAGCAGGTTGTGGCCGCCCGCGCCCGCGATCTCCAGAGCGCGACGAGCGGCGCCAGCTCCGCGCACCTCGGCCAGATCGTCCGGTGTCGCATCTTCCGGTGGGGGTTCGAGCACCGAGCCTTGCGTCGGCCGAATGGGGTGGGTTCCCTGGAGGTGCTGCACGGCTGCCCGCAGGGTGGGGATCGCATAAACCGGTACCTCCTCGCCGGCGGCCGCTTCCCGCGCGTTCGCCTCAGGAACCAGCAGGCTGCGGGCGTGCAGCGCCCGAGCTGCCTGCGCCACGGCCAGCACGCCGGGAATGGACCGCACCGAGCCGTCCAGGCCCAGTTCACCGACCGCCAGATGGCCTGCGACCGCGTGCTGAGCCAGCTGGCCGGTGGCGACCAACACTGCCAGGGCGATCGGCAGGTCGAGTGCCGGCCCCTCCTTGCGCCTGTCCCCGGGCGCAAGGTTCACGATGGTCCGCCGCGGTGGGATCTCGTAGCAGGAGTTGCGGATGGCGGATCGCACCCGCTCCCGCGCCTCCTGCACCGCGGGATCGGGCAGGCCGACGATTGCAAAGGTCGGCAGGCCCGGGCCCACGTCCACTTCCACGGATACGGGCAGGGCTTCAAGACCCACAATCGTTGCGCTCAAGACGGCGGCAAGCATGTAGACAGCGGGCTTCTGCCCGCTGTCTACATCGGACGGAGAGGATCAGGATTTCAGGTAGCGGGCAGTTGCCGGGAACCTCCAGGCGTCATCCGCTGCAGGATCAACACGACGGCAAGCAGCCCCAGACCCAGACCATCGGTCAACAGGCCAGGCCTGATCAGCAGCAGGGCCGCCGGAACAAGAAGCAGCCGTTCCACCACGGTCGCAGGGCGCAGGAGGTAGCCGATGGCGGCGCCGGCCAGGCAGAGCGTGCCGATCGTCCCGGTGGCAAGCGCCAGCACCGTGTGCAGCCACGGTCCCTGCCCGACAAGCATCGCAGGCCCGTACACGAACATGTACGGCACGAGGAAGCCCGCGATAGACAGCCGCACCGCCTGGATCGCGGTGTCCCACATCGGCGCCTTCGCCAGCCCGGCGGCCGCAAACGAGGCCAGGGCCACCGGCGGCGTGATCGCCGATATCACGGCGAAGTAGAGCAGGAACATGTGGGCGGCCAGGGCGACCACACCGAGCTTGATCAGAGCAGGCGCCAGCACGCTGGCGCCGATCGCGTACGCCGCGGTCGTAGGCATCCCCATGCCCAGGATTATGGCCACCACCATGGTGGCGATCAGCGCGGGGAGCAGCCGTCCGCCGGCCAGGTCAATGAGCAACTCCGAGAACTTGCCGCCCAGCCCGGTCAGGGAGAGTACCCCAACGATGATGCCGGCCGCGGCGCAGGTGGCGCCGATCTCGATCATGCGCTTTGCGCCGTCCTCCATGGCGCCGACGATCTTGGGCAGGTTCAGTCGAGTGTCTGCCCGCAGCCACGAGAGCACGACGGTGGTCGCCAGGGCATAGAGCGCGGCCCGGAAGGGCGAGGCTCCGGCCCCCATGATCATGTACAGGAGCACCACCAACGGCAGCAGCAGGTAGCCGTGCCGGAACAACACATCGCGGAACCGCGGCAGTTGCTCACGCGGCAGCCCGTGCAGGTTCGAGGAAGCCGCGTAGAGGTCAATCATCCAGTACGCGGCCACGTAGTACAGCAGCGCCGGGCCGATGGCGGCGACCGCTATCTCTGAGTAGGGCACGCCGATGATGTCGGCCATGAGGAACGCCGCGGCGCCCATCACCGGCGGCACGATCTGCCCGCCGGTGCTGTTCATCGCCTCGACCCCGCCTGCCACCGCGCCCCGGAACCCCGTGGCCTTCATCAAGGGGATGTTGATGACCCCGTCCACCATAACGTTGGCCACCGAGGATCCGCTGGCGGTTCCGAACAGGCTGCTGGTGATGATCGAGACCTTGGCCGGCCCGCCGCGCTTGCTACCGGCAACGGAGAGAGCCAGGTGCACGATGAACTTCCCGATGCCCGACGCCTCGATGAACGCCCCGAAGAGAATGAACAGGTAGACGTACCGGGCCGAGACGCCAATCGGGACGCCGTAGATCCCGTTGTCACTGAACAGGAACGATACCAGCGTGTCGAACCGGAACCCCTTGTGCGCCAGCAGCCCGGGCAGCCACGGCCCGGCGAAGACATAGAAGATGAACAGCCCGCAGAGGATCGGGAGGGCCAGCCCTGTGGACCGCCGCACCGCCTCGATGGTGACGATGACGAGCAGGCTGCCTACGATGACGTCCTCGCGCGTGGGGAAGACGCCGGCACGCCCGGTCAGCCCCTTGAAGGCCGCGAACACATAGACCACCACGACCAGGCTGGCCAGGATCAGCGCCCAGTCGAAGATGGTCGGTGCCGCGGCCGAGGCGCGCCTGCCAGGAATCAACAGGAACGCGAACACCGCCACGAAGGCCAGGTGGACGGCGTACAGCTTCTGCGGGTCGGTTACGACACCGAAGAAGCCGCCGAGCTGCAGGATGTGATAGGCGGCCATCCCGATCCCAAGCGCCTGAACCAGCAGACGGAGAACACCCCGGAGGGGGCGCGTGCGGATCTCCGAGGTGTCCCCGATTTGATCGATATCAACCGGCAGGCCGGCCACCGGCTTGTTCTCCCGCGCCACAGGTTCTAACGCCTCATCTCGGGCGGGATCTGCTCGTCGCTGAGCTTCACCCCCTGCTCACGGAAGTACTTCACGGCGCCGGGGTGCAGCGGCAGCTTGACGTAGAAGATGTTGATCGGCATGGTCTCATGCGACGAGGGATGGACTATCCCCAGGAACTCGCGGTTGTCGAAGATCGTCTTGACAAGCGTATATACGAAATCCTCCGGCATGTCTTTGTGCACGACCGCCGCGTTGTACATCTGCAGGGTGGGGATGACGTAGTCCTGGCCGCGGTAGACGCCGGCGCGAATCGCGGTGCGCGCCAGGTAGGGGAACTTCTCGGTGAGCGTCTCAACCTGGTCCTTGGTGAACCCGAAGAACCGCGTCGGTCGGGTGAGCGAGGCCTCGACCCAGGCCGGGACCGGCAGGCCGATCACCCCGAAATTGGCGTCCACGGTGCCGTCGCGCATCGCTGTGGCCCCGTCTGCGAAACCCAGGTAGACCACCCGGCGGGGCTTCACGCCGAACAGTTCGAGCACCCGGTCACCCACGAACTCCGCCGAGCCGCCGCGCGGACCCAGGCTCACCACCTTGCCGGTGAGGTCTGCGACCGACCTGATGGGCGAGTCGGCGTTGACGATCCAGTGCGCGTAAGAGGTGTACATAGGGAACGCCACGCGGATCGCGTCGGTCTTCCTGCCCTTGAAATCCCCGAGGCCGTTGAGGCCCTCGTAGGCCGGCCCAGTCGTGGTCATGCCCAGCTCGATCTCCTTGGTCTGGACGAGCTGCACGTTCTGCACCGGGCCCCCGGTGACCCGGTTGGTGGCAGCCATGCCCATCTTCTCGCCGATCACCCGCGCGTAGCCGCCCGCCACCACGAAATAGACCCCGCCGATCGTCGCAGACCCAATCGTCACGCTCCTGGGCCAGCCCGGCCGCGGCTGGGCCTGCACTGATGCCCCTACGAGGGCCAGTACCAGCACGGTCACAATCGCTAGCGCACGATAGACCATCATCCTGTATCCCCCCAGCAGAGATCCGTGCGTCGCCTGATCAACGGCGCGCGCCCTGGTAGTTCGCAGTCGCCTCCGGGAACTCCTACAAGAATACGGCATGGAATCTATTGAACCTGTACGAATCCGTTCCACACCCTATCCCACCCTGCTTCGCGGTGCCCCATCATGGGGTGTGTCAGAATAGCGGTGCCCGTGGGGGCGGGCAGCGGCCGCTACCATTTGCCCCCTGGCCAGACGCCCCTGGAGCCTGTAGATTAGTAGATTAGTGGAAGATTGCGTAGGCTTGCACAGAAAGGGTGCGGAGACCCAGATGGGAAAGCAGCGCGCGGAACGCTGGTTGCCGCTTGGTGAAGCCGCATCGCGCCTGGGAGTGGATGAAGCGACCCTGCGGCACTGGGCCGACACCGGCAGGATAAAGACCTTCCGGACTCCCGGCGGTCACAGGCGGTTCCAGGAGGGCGATCTGCACGCCCTGATCCACCGTGAGGTCCCCCGTGTGGAGGATCTGGGGCACCTGCTGGAGCGCCGCTCCGCGAAGCTGCTGGCCCGGAAACCGGCGCAGGTGCTGGCGGCGCGACCGTGGTTCTCCGGGCTCGGCGAACCCCTGCGGGCGCGTGCGCGCGAACACGGCCGGCAACTGTTCGGCGGGGTGATCCGGTTCGCCATAGATCCCCGGTCCCGAAAGGCGATCCGCCGACAGCTCGAGGAAGCGGGCCGCGATTACGGCCGTGAGCTGCGCACGGCAGGCCTGGGAACGGTTGAGGCCGCCGAGGCCTTCGGCTTCTTCCGACATCTCGTACTTGAGATGGTCACCAAGCCGAGGGGACGCGGTGGGATGCTGGACGAAGAGCAGGTCCGAACGCTGCTCGATGTTAGCGATCTCCTGGACGTGGTCTTCCTGTCGGTGCTGCGCGCATGGGAGGAGATCCGGCCGGGAGATCGGGACAACCGGAAGCGGATCTTGCAGTGAAGCTACGAATCGGCACGCGTGGCAGCCCGCTCGCGACGGCGCAGACCGCAGTTGTAGCCGCGGCGCTGGAGGGCAGGGGCCTGAGTTGCGGGGTGGTGACTATCCGAACGCAGGGGGATCAGCACCCTGACCGACCTGCGGTGTCACTGGGCGTTGGGGCGTTTGTGCGTGAGATCGAAGCCGCGCTGCTCGCAGGGAGAGTTGACGTCGCCGTGCACAGCGCCAAGGACCTCCCCGGCGAACCCACGCCCGGCCTGATGCTGGCCGCGTTCATGCCGCGCGAGGATCCCAGGGATGCGCTGGTGACGAGAGACAGGATCGGGCTGCGCGCCCTTGCCCCCGGCAGCGTGGTGGGCACCGGCAGCCCGAGGCGCCGGGCGTTCCTGCTCGCCGCGCACCCGTCCCTGGTGGTGCGCGACCTCAGGGGCAACGTGGACACGCGGCTCCGGAAGCTTGAGGCAGGCGAGGTGGACGCCCTGGTAATCGCCGCGGCAGGTCTGGAGCGGCTCGGCCTTGCCCATCGCGCCGCGGAGCGGCTGGATCCCACGGTGATGCTCCCCTCTGTCGGCCAGGGTGCGGTGGTGATCCAGTGCCGTTGTGGCCAGGATTGGCTCGGCGAGCGGCTCTCTGCGATGGATCACGCCCAGACCCGGGCCGCTGTTGAGGCGGAGCGGGCCTTTCTGGCTGCCCTGGGTGGCGGATGCCAGCGCCCGATCGCGGCACTGGCCACCACCGACGGGACACGGCTGAGGCTCCAGGGCGCGGTGCTGGACCCTTCAGGAGAGCGCATAGTACGGGACCAAGCCGAGGGAGATTCCACGGAACCCGCGGAACTGGGCAGGCGCCTGGCAGCCAGGCTCCTGGACCTCGGCGCCGGCGAGCTCCTTGCGGAGGCGGTCCGGTGAGCGCGGAAGGGCTGCCGTTGACCGGGCGGCGCATCCTGGTCACGCGACCGCGCCGCCAGAGCCGGCGGATGTGCGAGCGCCTGAGCCGGTTGGGGGCGCAGCCGGTGGCGGTTCCAACGATAACAATAGCCGGGCCGCGTCCGGACGGACCGCTCGACGCCGCCCTGCGGGTGATTGACCGGTACGACTGGGTTGTGATCACGAGCGCGAACGGCGCGCGCGCGGTCCTGGCTCGGGCCCGGGCTCTGGGCGTCAACCTCGCCGGCGGAGCCCGCCCGCGCTGGGCAGCCATTGGACCGGCCACCGGTGCGGTCCTCCAGGAGGCCGGGGTCCAGGTCGCCTTGATGCCGCCACGTTTCCTCACCGATGCGGTCGCCGAGGCGCTGGACGACGTCTCCGGGCTGAGGATCCTGCTGCCCCGCACGGACGCGGCCGGCCCTGCGCTGGGCGCGACGCTGACCGCGAGGGGCGCGACCGTTGACGAGGTGACGGCATACCAAACGGTGCTGGCGCCGGAGGGATCCCGCACCGAAGTGCGCCGGCTCATTGGATCGCGGGCCGTGGACACAGTGCTCTTCACGAGCGCCTCGACGGTCCGCGGCCTGGTGAGACTGCTGGGAGAGGAGCGCGACGGCCTCCGGGCATTGGTGATAGGATGCATCGGACCGGTCACGGCCGCGGCGGTCGCAGATGAAGGGTTTGAGGCGGCCTTCGTCGCCTCGGAGCACACCACGGATGGGTTGATCGCCGCCTTGATTGCCCACGGCCGCGGGCTGCCCGCCGGAACCGGAGGAGACAGCGATGTCAGAGATCACATCCAGCGCTGATCTGCGGGCTCGTCCACGCCGGCTGCGGACCGGGGACGCGCTCCGCCGGCTCGTCCGGGAGGCCCGCCTGCATCCCGAGATGCTGGTTGCGCCGCTGTTCGTCCGTCCCGGCCGCCGCGTCAGGGAGCCGATCTCTTCCCTCCCAGGCCAGATGCGGTTCTCTCCGGACGAGCTCGTACGCGAGGTGGACGGCCTGGCAACTCTCGGCATCCGGGCCGTGCTGCTGTTCGGAGTTCCCGACGCGAAGGATCCGGAGGGCAGCGGCGCCTACGCCGACGACGGCATAGTCCAGGAGGCGGTGCGCCTGCTGCGCAGCGGGAATCGCGCGCTCGTGATCATGACCGACGTCTGTCTGTGCGGCTACACCGATCACGGGCACTGCGGCATCGTCGCCGGTGCTCAGGTGGACAACGATGCCACCCTCGGCCTGCTGGCCCGCACTGCGGCCTCGCACGCCGCATCCGGCGCGGACGTGGTGGCGCCCAGCGCCATGATGGACGGCCAGGTCGCCGCGATCAGGGAGGCGCTCGACGCGTCCGCCTTCAGCCATGTGGGCGTGATGGCCTACGCCGCCAAATACGCCTCGGCCTTCTACGGCCCGTTCCGCGAGGCGGCGGGGTCGTCCCCGCAGTTCGGCGACCGCCGAACCTACCAGATGGATCCGGCCAACGTGCGCGAGGCCCTGCGCGAGGTCGCGCTGGACGCCGAGCAGGGCGCCGACATCATCATGATCAAGCCCGCCCACGCGTACCTGGACGTGATCCGCGCCGCCAGGGAAACGGTGGCGCTTCCGATAGCGGCCTACCACGTCAGCGGCGAGTACGCAATGCTCAAGGCGGCGGCGCAGCTTGGGTGGATCGAGGAACGCCGCGCGACGCTCGAGGTGCTGACCGCCATCCGCCGCGCAAGGGCCGACATCATCATCACCTATGCCGCGGCCGACGCCGCGCGATGGCTGGCGGAGGAAGGTATCGAGAGTTGAGGCATCCGATGAACCTGTCGGCGATCGGGCTCAGCCACAAGACTGCGCCCGTCGAGATCCGTGAGCGCATGGCCTTCGCCGAGGCGGACATTCCTCTGGTCCTCGGCACGCTGCGCGGACAGGGGGAGTTCCGCGAGTGCATGTTGCTCTCCACCTGTAACCGCACCGAAGTGTACCTGGTCACGCCCGGCGCGCCCTCGATAACCGAGGTGGCCGAGCTGCTCGCAGGCGCCCGCGGGGTGCCTGCCGAGGCGTTCGCTCCATCGCTTTACCATCACTGCGGGATACAGGCCGCCCGGCACGTTATGCGGGTGGCTGCCGGCCTGGACTCGATGATGCTGGGCGAGCAGCAGATACTCGGGCAGGTGAAGCGGGCCTTTGACCTGGCGCGGCTGGACCGGAATACCGGGCCCGTGCTCAACCGGCTGATGGCGCTCTCCATCACCACCGGGCGCCGCGTGCGCCGCGAGACCGGCGTCTCCCGCAGCGCGCCCTCGGTTCCCAGGGCCGCGCTTGCGCTGGCCAAGCGCGAGTTGGGCTCGCTGAACGGACGGGCCGCGCTCGTGGTGGGAGCCGGAGAGGTGGCCGGACTCGTGGTGAAGCTCCTGGTAGCGGCTGGAGTCCGGGTCGTGGCCGTGGCCAATCGCACCCTGGAAGCGGCCCGCGGCCTGGCCTTGCTTGCCGGAGCCGAAGCGGTCCCCCTGGAGGCGATCGCAACGGCGGGCCGGGGTGTTGATCTCATGGTGGTCTGCGTGGGAGCAGGCGCGCCGCTCATATCACCGGCCATGATCGGCGGCGACCGGGACAGACCCCTGCTGGTGATTGACCTGGGCATCCCCCGAGGCGCGGATGCAGCGGTGGCCTCGCTACCGGGCGTTGCGCTTCACGTGCTTGACCAACTCCCGGTCGAGTTGGCATCCGGGCAGGTTCCCCCCGAGGAACTGGTCCGGGCCGAGGAGATCGTGGAAGCAGCCCTGTCGGGATTCGAAGAGTGGATGGCTTCCCGCATGGCGGTGCCGCTGATCACCGCGCTGCACAACCGGGCGGACCACATCGTGGAAGGCGAGCTTGCACGCGCGCGTGCGCGCCTGCAGGGCCTGGACGAGGCGCAATCCGCGGCGGTCCGCGTGGTCGCCGAAGCCGTGGCGCGCAAGCTGCTCCAGAAGCCGATCGTACAACTGCGCAGGTCGGCCGCCCGCCAAGACACGCGTGCCCTGGAGCTGGCCGGCGAGCTGTTTGACCTGGCTGTGGACCCAAAGGGGTCCGGAGAGGTGTGAGGCGCGGGATGGACGATTTCACAGCCGCGGGTCCGCGAGCCACGGCCCTCTTCAAGGAGGCCGAGGGCCTCTTTCCTGGAGGCGTGAACAGCCCGGTGCGGGCGTTTCGCGCGGTAGGAGGCGACCCGCTCGTGGTGCGCTCCGCGCGCGGCGCGCGCCTGACCGATCTCGACGGCCGCGAGTTCCTGGACTACATAGGCTCTTGGGGAGCGCTGATCCTGGGACACGCCGAATCGAACGTTGTTGCGGCAATCCAGCAGCGCGCCTCTGCCGGCACCAGCTACGGCATGCCCACTCCGGATGAGGTCGAGCTGGCCCGGCTGATCCGCGCGGCGGTGCCGACCATGGAACGGATGCGCTTTGTCAGCTCCGGCACCGAGGCCTCGATGAGCGCGATCCGCGCGGCCCGTGGGTTCACCGGAAGGGACAAGATCGTCAAGTTCGCCGGCTGCTACCACGGTCACGCCGACCCCCTGCTCGCCCAGGCCGGATCTGGGGTGGCCACCTTCGGGCTGCCCAGCAGCGCCGGGGTGCCGGCAGCCGCGGTAGCCGACACGCTGGTGGCCCAGTACAACGACCTGGACGCGGTGCGGGCGCTCTTCGCGGCCAACCCAGGGGCGATCGCCGCGATCATCGTTGAGCCCGTAGCAGCCAACATGGGCGTGGTCTCTCCGATGTTGGGGTTCCTAGAAGGACTGCGTGCCATCACCTCAGGCGAGGGCGCGCTGCTGATCTTTGACGAGGTCATCACCGGCTTCCGGCTCGGATGGGGAGGCGCGCAGGAGCGGTACGGCATCAAGCCCGATCTGACCTGTCTGGGCAAGATCATCGGAGGGGGACTGCCTGTTGGCGCCTACGGCGGCCGGCGCGAGATTGTCGAGACCGTTGCGCCGCTGGGCCCGGTGTACCAGGCAGGGACCCTTTCCGGGAATCCTCTGGCGATGGCGGCCGGGGTCGCGACGCTTGGGCGCCTTAGGGACCCTTCGTTCTACGAAAGGCTTGACGCCCTCACCGCCCGCCTTGCCCAGGGGCTTGCCGAGGCGGCGGCCGAGGCCGGGGTTTCGGCGTCGGTTACGCGCGAGGCCTCGATGCTGACGGTGTTCTTCACCGAATCCCTGCCCCGCGACTACGCGGCCGCCTCGACGGCGAACACGAGCCGGTTCGCACGGTTCTTCCGGGCGATGCTCTCCCGCGGCGTGCTGCTCCCACCCTCGCAGTTTGAGGCCTGGTTCGTGTCGGCTTCGCACACCGAGGAAGACATCGCGCACACGGCCGCGGCTGCGCGGTCCGCGTTCGCAGAGGCAGCCGCGTGATGCCGCACCCACACGGCCGGCCCGGCACAATTGAGCCGTCGTACGAGGCGGTGCGGGCCGCGCAATCCGGATACGTGTACGCGCGGGCGCCCATGCTCGTCTACTGGGAACTCACCCGGGCCTGCGACCTGGCCTGTCGCCACTGCCGCGCGGAAGCCGTGGTGGACCGCGACCCGGACGAGCTGAGCACGGATGAGGCCGGCGCGCTGCTGCATCAGGTGCTGGGTTTCGGCAATCCCCTGCCGCACATGGTGTTCACAGGCGGCGACCCCCTCAAGCGGGCCGACCTGTACGAGCTTATCGAGGAGGCCGGGCGCCTGGGCATCGGGGTCTCGCTGGCGCCCAGCGGCACCACCCTCCTGACCCAGGCAGCCGTCCGCAGGCTGCGCGCCTGTGGTATCCAGAGCATGTCGTTGAGCCTCGACGGCTCCACCCCGGATCGCCACGATGCGTTCCGAGGGGTGCCGGGCTGCTTCGAGATGACCATGCAGGCCGCGGGGTGGGTCGCCGAGGCGGAGATCCCGCTCCAAGTTAACACCCTCGTAACCGAGGAGACCGCGGGCGATCTGCCTGCGATCTACGATCTGCTGACCTCTCTGCGCGTGGAGCGGTGGAGTCTCTTCTTTCTGATCTCGGTAGGGCGCGGTACCGCGCTGCGCGAGATAGCTGGCGGGGACGCGGAGCGACTGATGGAGTGGCTCTACGGACTTAGCGGGCAGGCCCCTTTCGCGATCAAGACCACGGAAGCCCCTCAGTTCCGGCGCGTGGCGCTGGCGCGGATGCACGCCGCCGGGCTGGACGGCGTCGCGGCGCACAACAGCAGCGTCGGGCGGGGTTTCGGCATCCGTGACGGCAACGGCATCCTGTTCATCTCAAGGACCGGCGAGGTCACGCCCTCAGGATTCCTCCCTCTGGCCGCGGGGAACGTAAGGACCGCCTCGCTGGTCGAGCTCTACCGCGCGAGCCCCCTCTTCACAGCGCTGCGCGACACCTCACGGCTCAAGGGCCGGTGCGGCCGCTGCGAGTTCAAGGCGATCTGCGGGGGATCGAGGGCGCGCGCCTTCGCGCATACCGGTGACATTCTGGCGGAAGACCCATTGTGCCCCTACGAACCCGCATGAACGATCGGTTCCTGCGAGCCTGCCGCCGCGAGCCCACCGATTGTACCCCGGTGTGGTTCATGCGCCAGGCCGGCCGCTACCAGGGTGAATACCGGGCGCTCCGGGCGCGCCACTCAATGCTCGATCTGTGCCGCACGCCGGAGCTCTGCGCCCAGGTAACGCTGCTGCCGGTGGAGCAGTTGGGTGTGGACGCGGCGATCCTGTTCGCGGACATAATGCTGCCCCTGATCGGCCTGGGCGTGCCGTTCGACATCGTCGAGGGCGCAGGACCGGTGATCGGCACGCCGATTCGCACGGATGCACAGGTGGACGCGCTGCGCCCCCTTGAGCCCGAACTCGACCTGTCGTTCGTGCTGGAGGCGATGAGGCTCATACGGCGGGAGATCCGCGTGCCGCTGATCGGATTCGCCGGCGCGCCGTTCACAGTGGCCAGCTATCTGATCGAGGGCCGCGGCTCACGAGACCTGCCGCAGACCAAGGGGATGCTCCACGGCGCGCCCGCGCTCTGGCACCGGCTCATGCACCGCCTGACCGACGCTACAATCACGTACCTGCGGGCCCAGGTGGCCGCGGGCGCACAGGCCGTGCAGCTCTTCGACTCGTGGGTGGGCGCGCTGGCGCCGCGCGACTACGAGACCGCGGTCATGCCGCACATGCGGCGCCTGTTCGGTGCGTTGGTCGCGCTGGAGGTGCCGGTAGTCCACTTCGGCACCGGCACCGCGGGCCTGCTGCCCCTGATGGCGCAGGCCGGGGGCGACGTCATCGGCGTGGACTGGCGCATCCGTCTGTCCGACGCGTGGGCGCGGATCGGCGACGCCGGAATCCAGGGGAACCTGGACCCGGCGACGCTCCTGGCGCCGTTTGAGGTCACCGCGGCGGCCGCGCGCGAGGTCCTGAGCGATGCGGCCGCGCGGCCCGGCCACATCTTCAACCTGGGCCACGGCGTCCTGCCGCAGACGCCGCCGGATCACCTGCGGCGACTCGTCGAGCTGGTCCACGAGCACACCCAGGCCGCACCCGGACGCCCATGATAGGGGTTCTGCTGATGGCCTACGGCAGCCCCTCCGGCCCCGAAGACCTGGAGGACTTCTACACCAGTGTCCGGAGAGGCAGGCCGCCGTCGCCCGAGATGCTGCGCGAGTTGGGGGAGCGCTACCGCGCGATCGGCGGGCGCTCTCCGCTGCCTGAGATCACGCGGCGGCAGGCCGACGCCCTGCAGACCCGCCTCGATGGTGATGCGCCCGGGCGTTTCCACGTCTATGTCGGAATGCGGCACTCCCCGCCGTTTATCGCAGATACCGTTGCCGCCATGGCCGACGGCGGGATTACCGCGGGCGTGGGTCTGGCCTTGGCGCCGCACTACTCGCGCCTGGGCGCCGGCGCATACATCGCGGCGGCCGAGGCGGCGCGCGAGAGGACACCGGTGCTGTCGCTGCGCTACGTGGAGAGGTGGGGCGAGCACCCGCGCTTCCTGGACGCG
>Ga0208244_100777_pt1 | contig 24467 bp, 22 predicted proteins | sample SubbioCR12Aug_5A_FD_184828 | JGI IMG/M metagenome (GOLD analysis project Ga0208244, IMG submission 184828) | Serpentinite rock and fluid subsurface biosphere microbial communities from McLaughlin Reserve, California, USA - CR12Aug_5A (SPAdes) | ecosystem: Environmental > Terrestrial > Deep... | reverse complement strand
ATTGCTGTTGGCCGCGGGTTTCGATAAAAAGAATGTTCCGATCCCCTGGCTAGGGAAAAAACGACTGCAACTTCTGTTCGGTTGAGGCGCATGGTGTTAACTCAAAAAACTAACATGGGAATCCAGGCTTGTGAATTTTTTCTTCTTGACAATAAATTTTATTTAGTATATGAATCTTATTCATTAAATAAATACTACTAACAATTTAATTGGACTCGATATGGGTATACCGGAAAGAAAAAATCGTGAAAGGAATTTGAGGAAGCAGCAAATTCAGAATGCTGCTAAAGAATTATTTATAAATAAGGGTTTTCATTCAACCACTATGGAAGAAATTGCTCAAAGGGCTGAGTTAAGCCCGGGGACACTCTATCTATATTTTCAAAATAAGGAAGAACTTTACGCCTCTATAAATTTGATTACACTACAAGGTTTATTTAATGAAATAGAAAAAATTTATAGTAACAAGAACTTATCTGTTGAAAAGAAAATAATCAAGCTTAAAGATGGGATGTACAAAGTATTTAAAAATGACCCACTCATCTTACGTAATATTTTGCATGTCCAATTAGAAGATACTTTACCTGCCCTGAGCAAGGAACTTTTAGATGAACTTAACAAAATATCCCAAAAGTCAATGGCCATGATTGCTAATGTATATGAAGAGGGGGTCCGTCAAGGAAAATTCAGAGAAGGAGATGGGATGGCCCATGCCGATATTATCTGGTCAACATTTACTGGCCTCGTAATATGGGAAGAGTCAAAAAGAAAAATCAACCCCAAAAAGGATTTCCTTAAATCTACCCTTGATCGGGCTTTTGATATCATTTGTCAGGGTATTAAAAAATGATGAAATGATTTTCATCTTCACATGAGAGGTCACTCACCTCTACCTGTTTATTAGGTGGTACTTGAGGAAAAGGGAAATGGACCCTAACGATTATACGATTTTTTCTTTTATCAAACGCAATGCCAGAACTTACGGTAACAGAATTGCTTTGATATCAGGGAATGAAAGAATAACCCACAGCCAGTTTCTGGAAAAGGTAAATCAACTTTCTTGTGGACTTATGGGTGCTGGTGTGGAACAGGGCGACCGAATCGGTATCTTGAGTCAAAATAGCATAGAGTATGCTTACCTTTGTGGCGCAGCTGCCAAAATAGGGGCCATTATCCTACCCATCAACTGGCGTCTAGATTCAGGAGAGATCGAATATATCATTTCCGATGGGACACCAAAGATTGTCTTTGTCAGTTCTGAATTTCAGGACAGGATTAAACCCTTAATTTCCAAGTTTGATTTGATTAAAAAGACCTATGCCTTGGGTCAGGCTGAGGGCTTTTTTGAGGCTTTTAATAATTTAATGGTTGGTGAAGGGATTTCCCCCGAGGGGAACATACGTTCAGATGATGACTATTTGATAATTTATACCGCTGCAGTTGAGGGCAGACCAAGGGGTGCGGTCCTAAGCCATCAAAACGTGATTGCCTCAAATTTACAATCCATATATTATTGGACATTAACAAAAGAAGACGTGCATCTTCTTATCCTACCATTTTATCACATTGCTGGACTGGGCATGGTTTTAAGCGTCATGCAGGTCGGAGGCTCAAGTATCATCATCCCCAAGTTTGATGCCGATCTTGTTCTCAAACACATTCAAGAGGATAAAGTAACGGTTTTTGGGGAGTTTCCCCCCATACTGAAGACTCTGGTGGAAAAGGCTGAGGGGGGCAATTATGATCTTTCGAGTGTGAGACATGTAGTCGGTTTGGATGATCCCGACATAATCAAAAAGTTTCAAGAAATGAGCGGAGGGACCTTTTGGTCCGCCTATGGACAATCGGAAACTACGGGCATTTTTAGCTTTGCACCCTATTTTGAAAGGCCGGGGTCTGCAGGGTTGCCGAGTTTCATGGCTGAGGTTGAAATCGTGGACGAGTATGATCACCTTGTCGAAAAAGGACAATCCGGTGAGATTGTGATCCGGGGTCCGATGGTATTCAAGGGCTACTGGAACCTGGAAAAGGACAATGCCTATATTTTCCGTAATGGATGGCATCATACGGGCGATATGGGTAGTTTTGATCCTGATGGATACCTTTGGTATAAAGGACGATCACCCACAAAGGAACTGATCAAGACAGGAGGGGAAAACGTTTATCCGGCTGAAGTGGAAACGGCGATCCTTAAACATCCTGCGATAAAGGAAGCTGTGGTCTTCGGGGTTCCCGATTCCAAGTGGGGTGAGACCATCAAGGCGGTTTGTGTATTAAAGCAAGGAGAGAGGCTAACCGAAAGTGAGCTCATTGAATTCGTCGCAGGTCGGGTCGCCCGATATAAGAAACCCAACCATGTAGTATTTACTTCAAGTCTCCCAAAAAATGAGAACAGTCTCATTGATCGACAAAAGGTCAAAGCAGATTACGAAAAGATCTAGAGGATGATAAGGAGAGCTAAGTGGGAAACGAGAAGACCAAGGGGATAATGATCCGAGAGGTTCTTTCAGAAAAAAGGTGCGCCCCCCAACTTACCTACTTTAGTAAAACTTTCATCAAAAAGGAAGACGACAAGCCTTAAAAAGCGAAGGGGTTTTTACTGAAAAAACCAAATTACCTAAGGAGGATTTAAAATGAGCAAGAAACTTATGACAGCTTTGTTGGTAAGTTTGCTTCTGATCCCTACCTTAACAGAAGCCTCGGAGAAAAGCCTAACCGTGGCTGTATCGGCGACCTATACGGGGGGGTTTGCCTCAATAGGTAAATATGTCTCCGATGGAAAGATAGACTACCTAAACTGGATAGCAAGTCGCGGCGGAATTGAATACAAAGACCCTGCAAGTGGCAAGAAAGAAATGGTGGCCATAAAGGTGATATGGGAAGATAACCAGTTTGATGTTACTAAGTCCGTAACGGCCTATAAAAGGTTCAAAGCCCGCAAGGCGAACGTGATTATGGGCTTTGGGAGTACCCCTGGTGAAGCTTGTGCCGCAACCGCTTCCCGAGATATGTTGCCATACCTTTCATGGTATTCTTACGCCAGTCCAGCTGGATATAAACCGAAACCACAGTATTACTGGTCTCTTTTGCCTACAATTTGTGAATCCATAACCCCTATGATCAAATGGTTTATTAAGGAAAAGTGGCAGGGCCCCGGGACGCCAAAAATTGGCCTGATGTCTGCGGATATTCCTTCTTGGAGGCCACTAGGCAAGCCCGGTCTAATGGATTCGTACATAAAAAGTTTGGGTGGTGAACTGTCGGGTATCGAATTTATCCCTCTTATGGCGACGGACCTATCCATACCCATTACAAGACTTGTGACTGACAAGAGGGTAAATGGTATCGTCTTTACGGGCACATTGTCGCAAACAGTGGTCTTGGCAAAAGACTTGCAGAGGCTGGGCATCGATCTAAAGAAAACCACCATCGTTTGTAATGCAAGCGCCTGGGATGAAAGCCTTTTCAAGTCGATACCCAATGAAGTGGAAGGGCTTTATGGAGAGGTTTTTACTGTATCAAGCGAAGAAAATGTACCTGGCATGAAAAAGGTAAAAGAGGTGGCAAAATGGTCAGGCAGAAAGCCTGAGGAAATCACGATTAATTACATTAATGGTTTTATTGGTTCGCTCGTATTAGAGGCAGCCATCAAAAGGGCCTTGGAAAAGAAAGGCTATCTGAATGTAGTTAAATCAGGTGAAGCGATTAGGGATGAGTTACACAACTTCAAGGCCCTTGGTCTTGAAGGACTTGCACCATCGGTAGAGGTCATGCATCCGGACCAGCCATACTTCATAAATAACATTCGTGTGGTTGAGGCTAGGAGCAACAAATTCAGAAGTGTAGGAGATTGGATTTTAATAGATCGGATTAAAGGGGCGATCGAATAAATGATCTTTTCATTATAGAAGAAAGGAGATATTTTTATGAAAATGAAGGCATGTCTTATCCCAATCATGTTAATGTTGGCATCCATTTTTGTCTGGTCCTTATATCCTATGACGACGGCAGAGGCAGGTCCGAAGGCAACCCTTAAGGCCCCAAATATTCTTATGATTGTATGTTTGCCTTCATTTGCTGGGTCTGAAAGTATTACCCTCGCCCCCATTTTTAGTATCAGTAATCCAAACAAATCACTCATAAAAGTCAGTCTGGATTATTTGCTAGAAGTCGGAGGAAAACAGATAGGCAAATCTCAACTCCCTGAAGCGTTTATCCCTCCTAATGGAACGATCCAAATAAATGATGCCATTGTTGTTCCTTTTAGAACCTGGTTTGCCGCAGAGGCGTTAAGCGGTAAAGGTCCCAAAGAGGCGATCCTGTCGATTGCTCCATTGTGGAAAGGGATGGGTGGTTTACGTCCGGCCCCCATAATAAATGAAGAAACTTGGGAAAAAACACCTGCCAATAAGGCTGGAATGCTGGCAACTGGATCTGTTGTTATACAAGTGGATGGCCGCAAAGAGATTTTCTATTTCATCAGCGAATGGCGAGACTAAAATGAGCTGGGGGATAGGGTTGCGGGTGTCACCTTCTTATACGGCACCCTTAGAACAAACCCTTGCCGATTTGTGCGACCTCACGTGTTATGCGAAATTTGAAATATAAATGGTTTATTGAGTAAGTTGTTGAATGGTCACACTTTGTTTTAACGGATAATAAAATTTTAAAAGCTGGATGCCGTTGATGGTTGAAGAACCCATATTGGAGATAAGAAGTTTGCATTTGTCATTTGGGGGAATCAAATGCCTTTCTGACATAAGCTTTGATGTGTTTGACAAGGGGTTGCTAGCCATCATTGGACCTAATGGGGCGGGGAAGACAGCGATGCTCAACTGCATTAGCGGATTCTATCGCCCGCAGCAGGGAAAGATTCTTTTTAAGGGGAAAGATTTGACGCGGCTGCCTTCCCATCAGATTGCAAAACTTGGGATAGGTCGCACATTTCAGAATCTGGCGGTCTATGCTGGCGCTTCCACCATTGATAACCTTCTTGCAGGAAGACATTTCCACACCAAAGAGAATATCTTCGCACAAGCATTTTGGTTTGGCCCGGCTATGAAAGAGGAGATGAAGCAACGGCTTTTCGTAGAGGAAATCATTGATTTCTTGGAGATCGAGCCGAGCCGATACTCCATCGTAGGTAGTCTGCCTTACGGAATAAGAAAAAGAATCGAGTTGGGGAGGGCTTTGGCCATGGAGCCCGATCTTTTGTTGCTGGACGAACCGATGGCAGGCATGAACTTGGAAGAAAAAGAGGATATTGCCCGGTTCATTTTGGATATTCATGAACTGAGAAAAATTCCGATCATTCTCATCGAACACGACATGGGCATGGTGATGGATATTGCTCAAAGGATTGTTGTATTGGACCTCGGGAAAAAGATCGCTGAGGGTGATCCAGATCAGATAAAGTCAAACCCAACCGTCATCAAAGCCTATCTTGGAGAATAGGAGACATAATCCGACTTGAACGAATTTAGAGGAAGACATTTAAAACAGGGGGATTCCAAAAGAGTAAACCAAAAATTGGATGATCTCGATACCATCCACGAAATATTATATCGAAATCGTCTCCAATATGGCAACAGAGTCGCGATGCGAAAAAAATATCTTGGGATCTGGCAGGAGTACACCTGGAACGATGTTTATGATCATGTGGCACGGATCGGCTTTGGTTTCCTCTCACTTGGGGCAAAGAAAGGAGACCGGGTGATTATCATTGGAAACAACGATCCCGAATTGGTATGGGCTCAATGGGGAGCTCAACATGCTCACCTTATTGTGAGCTGTCTCTATGTGGACTATCTCCCCGACGAGGTCACATTTTTTGTCAGGGATTGCGAGCCCAAGTTTATGGTCTGCCAGGACCAGGAACAAGTGGACAAGGTGATACGGATCAGAGATGAGTGCCCAAGTATAGAGAAGGTCATTTACTGGGATCCGAAGGGGTTATGGTCGTATGACGAACCATACCTTATAAGTTTGGAACAATTGGAAACTTTAGGGAAAGAATACGGAAAAAAACACCCAGGACTTTTCAAAGAGAATGCGACCAAAATGAAAGCAGAAGATGTCGCGGTAATTATTTACACTTCTGGAACAACCGGTGCACCGAAGGGAAACCTGCAAACGTATACATCCCTATTGGAGTATGGGAAGCAGGGGTGTGCACCGATTGGTCTTCAACCATGGGATGAATACCTCTCCTATGCCTCCCCCGCCTGGGCGGAGCAGATAGTGGGTCTGTCGATCTGTCCGATCTACCCTCTCATCATGTCTTTTGCCGAAGAGCCAGAGACGGTCATGGCTGATCTAAGAGATATCGGCCCCCACTTTATTTGGTTCACCGCCCGTCAATGGGAAGATTTAGCTCGTCAGATTCGAATAGGAATTGATAAAGCTTCTTTTTGGAAACGGTTTCTCTTCAACCAAGCCATCAAAATAAGCTTGAAGAGATTGACCGACGTCGAGAAGGGTAAGCCCATCCCTCTTTTTTTGAAATTCATACATCGCCTGGCAGATTTTTCTGTGTTGCGGAAAGTCAGGGATTATTTTGGTATGAAAAGGGTACGGTGCTGTGCGTCAGGAGGAGCGCTTTCATCTCCTGACCTTCCAAGATTCTTTAAAGCCCTGGGGTTACCTTTTAGCAATCTGTACGGAACGGTCGAAGCAGGGATGCTGACAACAACTCATCCCTTGGATACAGCCTATTCTTCTATAGGAAAGGCGAATCCAGGCAAAGAAATCAAAATATTAAGAGGGGAAATTAGGGCAAAAGTGGGAAAGGAACGTCCTGGATATTGGAATAAGCCGGGGCTTTGGGAAGAACAAGTCAAAGACGGCTGGTATTCAACGGGAGACGCCGGATGGATGGACGATGAAGGGTATATTTATTATGTTGACAGGATATCAGAGATGTCTTCTTTGAGAAATGGTTATCGGTTCAGCCCGCAGTTCATTGAGACAAGACTCCGTTTTAATCCTTATATCAAAGACGCCATCGTATTTGGCTCCGAGGAGGAGTATGTGGTCGCCATCATCAGTTGCGATTTCGGAATGGTGGGGAGATGGGCTGAGTCAAGACATATACCCTATACCACGTTGGTGGAGTTGTCTCAACTGCCTTCTGTCATACAGCTTTTGAGGGACCAAATTCGTACGATCAATGATTCGATTCCTCATGAGAGTAGAATAAGGAAATTTACCAGCTTGCATAAAGAGCTTGATCCGGATGAGGCCGAGCTCACTCGTAGTCGTAAACTGAAACGAACTGCGGTCACCCAAAAATACAGTGAATTGCTGCAAGCCATGTATGAAGACAAGAATGATGTGATTATTGAGACGGAGGTCACCTATAAGGACGGAAGAAAGGCAAGAACCAAGAGTTCATTAACCGTGAACACCCTATAGAAAAGAAGGGTTAGTGTTCAGTTCATTTTTACTCGAAACGAATCGCAAGTCACTGAACGCTTATTAGTAATTTAACCCATCAATGAAAAAATGATGAGAAGGGTTCTCCATTCTTATGCTTCAGCTTGTTAATGTCGAAGTCAGGTATCATGAAGTAATATTGGTTATCAGGGGAATCAGCCTGGAGGTTCAACCGGGACAAATCGTCAGCCTTCTGGGCGCCAATGGTGCAGGAAAGACAACTATCCTGAAGGCGATCTCTGGAATCCTTCATCACGAAGATGGCAAAGTGAGCGAGGGTTTTGTAAACTTTCAGGGGAGGCGGATCGATAAGTTGGAGCCTTATGCGACTGCCGAAGCCGGTATTCTTCATGTCATGGAAGGAAGAAGGATCTTTGAGCATCTAAGTGTAGAAGAAAATTTGTTAACCGGAGCCATCATGCATGGGAATGGTAAGACCCATAGCGATTTGGAGAAAGTTTACACGTACTTCCCAAAGCTGGCCTCCGTTCGCAAAAGAACGGCAGGCTACCTCTCTGGAGGTGAACAGCAGATGGTGGTCATCGGCCGAGCCCTAATGGGTCGGCCAAAACTATTCCTTTTGGATGAACCGTCATTAGGCATAGCTCCATTACTGATCAAGGAAATTTTTGATATTCTAAATGCGATTAACAGAGACGAAGGAATCAGCATGCTGGTGGTTGAGCAGAATGCAAGAATCGCTCTCGATTTCAGCAATTATGGATACGTGTTAGAAAATGGCCGCATCGTTCTGGATGGTCCGTCAGATAAGATTAAGCAGAATGAGGATATTAAAGAATTTTACTTAGGGCTTTCGGAATTGGGGAGCAGGAGGAGCTATAAGGATTTCAAACACTACTCAAGACGGAAGAGGTGGTTATAAGAGATGGAGAATATTTTGAACTATATCATAGCCGGGCTGGCCAATGGCTGTATTTACTCATTGGTTGCGATAGGGTTTGTACTGATCTATAAGTCATCCGGTATTCTCAACTTTGCTCAGGGAACCATCGTCATCCTGAACGCTTTCGTCTTCTATTCGTTTACCATACAACTAGGTATCCCCATGGTGATCGCAATTTTGCTGACTCTGGCATTTGGGGCCCTACTCGGATTTGTTATTGAGCGATTTATTTTGGATCGTTTGATCGGTCAACCCATCTTGGCCGTCATTATCCTTACATTGGCATTTAGTGAATTTCTGAAGGGCATTATGAACTTAGGATGGGGGACAGACATCCTCAGCGCACCCCAATTATTTCCAAGAGGTAACATTACTATTTTGAACATAGTCACCCTGGATTATTCACGCATTGCCTTTCTTGTGATCACTTTTTTTCTGATCATTATCTTTGCCATCTTTTACAACAAGACAAAAATTGGCTTGGCAATGAAAGCCACATCCGATGATACCATCGCCGCGGGGAGTGTGGGAATAAGAGTCCGAAGGGTGTTTGTTGTCACCTGGATTATCAGTTGTATCACAGCGGCGGCGGGTGGTATTCTGGTAACCAATGTCATGGGGATTCATATTCAGGTCGCTGAAATAGGTTTCAAGGCCATGGCTGTTGCCTTAGTCGGTGGACTCCAGTCTTTACCCGGGATTATTATTATTGGTCCGGCTATGGGAATTATAGAATTCTTGTCGGCCGCATATCTTGATCCATTGGTAGATGGAGGGATGCGAGATCTGGTACCATTTATCATATTGCTGATTGTCTTAATCTTTCGACCTTCCGGTATTTTCGGCTGGAAGCATATCGAGAGGATTTAGCTCATGTGGCGACCAAGCGGGTTATTCCATGTGAATTATAGCCAAGAGATTGCTTTTGTGCAGACCCCCTTTCAGTGGGTTATGTTGGTCTTGGGGCTGTTCGTGACATTCGCCCTACCCCTCTTCATCCCCTTGGATGCACTAAATTTTTTCATTAAAGCCTTCATTACCATTACAGCGGTTTTAGGACTTACCTTACTGACCGGGAATTGCGGTCAAATCTCTCTGGGCCACACCGCTTTTATGGCTGTGGGGGCTTTTGTGGGGGCCCCCCTGCTCAATCAAGGGGTCCCCTTGATTCTTTGCTTGATAATGGCTGGGTTAGCCGGTGGAATTGTGGGTCTCATATTTGGTCTTCCTGCACTTCGTATAAAAGGATTTTACCTCGCTTTTGCCACCCTCGCTGCATTTTATGTGATTCGATTCATCCTGATCCATTATTTCGGAGGAGTGGTCGGACATAATGTCCCTCCGCCGAGCATACTTGGTTTTAGTTTTAATTCCGATTTCCGCATCTATTACCTCATTGCATCGACATGTTTCGCGATGACTTATTTTACGAAGAACATCACACGTTGTAAATGGGGACGGGCCTTTATAGCCATCAGGGACCACGATATCGCTGCCAATACCTTAGGGGTGAATGTTTATTTCTATAAACTCATGGCCTTCTTCATAGGATGCTTCTATGCCGGTGTGGCGGGTTTAGTGTTGTCCATTTATATGGGTTGGGCCTCCGTAGATCATTACTCCCTGACCAACTGTATATGGTATTTGGGGATGATTATCGTTGGGGGAATGCATAGTATAAGTGGCGCTTATTTGGGAGTTTTTTTTATTTTAGGAATTGAGGAAATGGGCATTGTCATCGCACCCAAGCTTGCCGAGCTTTTCCCTCAATTGGCAGGATCAATGATCGGAGCGGTTCCGATTATCTTTGTGGGTCTGGTTCTCGTACTGTTCATCATGATCGAGCCAAGAGGACTGGTTCACAGGTGGGAGATAATAAAAACGTCGATTCGGATTTTCCCATTCAGTAATTAGAAGGCAGAATAAACCTGTGTCTTTAAATTTAAAGGAGAGATGGGTTTGAAGAAAGAGATTCAAACAGCAAACAGTTCTCTCGCAGTGGACAAAGTATCACTCTCCTTTGGAAAAATTTTAGTTATCAATAATGTCTCCTTTCAGGTTTACGAAGGAGAGATACTATCCATTATTGGGCCTAACGGGGCTGGCAAGACCAGCCTCCTCAATTGCCTGTCCGGATTTTACCAACCGGATAGCGGGCGAATCACCTATAAGGGGCAAGAGATCACGAAAATACCGATTCACCGACGGGCCAGCCTGGGAATTGGACGGACATTCCAGGGGCTACAACTTTTCCCTGGGATGACGGTTATAAATAACATCATGTCCGGCCGGCATATTCTGATGAAAACCAATTTCCTCCAAGCCTTTTTGCACTGGCCCTGGGTCCATCGAGAAGAAATCGCCCATCGGGAGGTGGTCGAAGAAATTATCGATTTTCTCGAGATGGAAGCCATTCGACATGAATTGGTAGGTAATTTGGGATATGGCCTGCGGAAACGGGTAGACTTGGCTAGGGCCCTGGCCCTTGAACCTAAGATACTGATCATGGATGAGCCCATGGCCGGTATGAACATGGAAGAGAAAGAAGATATGGCCCGATTCATCATCGATATTGAGGAATTCAAATCCATCCCCATCATCCTGGTGGAACATGATATGGAAGTCGTCATGGATATCTCAAATCGGATAATGGTTCTGGACTGGGGGAATGTCATTGCAGAAGGCAAACCCGAAGAGATTCGAACAAATCCGGCAGTGATCAAGGCCTACCTCGGGGACGCAGACGAGGAAGTTAATCATTATTGAAAAAAGGGCAAGAAATGCAGTCCAATCAGCGACCGATCAAATTTCCTCCCATTGAGGCCGATACAGTACCCAAACTACTTCGACTGAGAGTCCGAGAGTTAGGGGAAAAGGTCTTCATGCGGAGAAAGAATCTGGGGATTTGGCAGTCTTATACATTTCTCCAAGTTTATGAGCAGGTCAGAAACATCTGCTTAGGATTGTTGGCCCTGGGGCTTCAAGAAGGCGAAACCATAACCATCATTGGTGAGAACGAGTTGGAAACCTTTTGGACGGAATATGCAGCCTTGTGTACCCGGGCCAAGGTGGTATGCGTTTATCCCGATACAACACCCCAGGAACTTGAGTTCATTCTCGATAATTCAGAAACGGTGGTTGTCGTTGCTGAAGACCAGGAACAGGTAGACAAAACCTTAAAGGTTCGACCAAAATTGAAGCGACTTCGACAAGTTATCTATTGGGATCCAAGGGGAATGTGGCACTATAACGATCCGATCTTGACGGAGTTTAAAGAAATTCAAGAGAGGGGGAGGAAATACGGACAAAAAAATCCTGAAATCTTTAATCAAAAAATTGACTCCGGGCAGAGTGAAGACATTGCGGTCTTGAGTTATACATCAGGAACCACAGCCAATCCTAAAGGAGTAGTCATGGATCATCGTTTTCTTATGGACAATTCCATGCGCCTCTTCGCCAATCTGCCCATCAAAAAATTCACCCGTTATCTTTCCTACCTTTCCCCAGCTTGGGCTACGGAGCAATGGTTTGGTATAACGCTTGGGCTTTTGGCCCCTTTTGAAATCAATTTCCCTGAAGAACCAGAAACCATCCAATCGAATATTCGAGAATTGGGGGCGGGTCTGCTCGTTTTCGGTCCACGACAGTGGGAAAGCCTTGCATCGAGTGTTCAGTCCCACATGCTCGATGCAGGACCCATAAGGCGGTTTTTTTACAATCTCGGTTTGAAGGTAGGTTATAAGATCGCCGCTGGTGAAACAGAGGGAAAACCGGTCAATATACTATGGTTCCTCGCTTTCCCTTTCGCCAATCAGTTAATTTTGAAGCCCCTAAGGGATAATTTGGGGCTTAAATACTGTTACCTTCCAATAAGCGGAGGGTCGGCGATGGCTCCGGATGTCTTCCGCTTCTTCCATGCCATGGGGATTAAACTGCGAAACGCTTATGGCTGTACCGAAGCAGGCATGTTCACCACCCACATGGGCAACAAATTCGATTTAGAAACTCTTGGCTCGTGGTATGTCTCTCATCCCGATATAGGTCCTTCCTTTGAGTGGAGGGTGACGGAAGAAGGAGAACTTCAGGTTAGGGGAGGGGGAGGTTTTCAGGGTTATTTCAGAAATCCGGAAGCGACCCAGAGGGCACAGGAAGATGGATGGTTCAAAACAGGAGATGCCGTACGGATGACCGATGATGGGCAACTCATCTATCTCGACCGGGTCACCGATCTCCGCCAACTCTCCGATGGATACAAATTCCCCCCCCAATTCATTGAAACCCGACTCCGTTTTTCCCCCTTCATTAAAGATGCCATTATCCTGGGAGATACCGAAAAACCATATGTCGCCGCTTTGATCAATATCGATGCCGAAAACACAGGGAGATGGGCTGAAAAAAGAGGTATCATTTATTCAACATTTCCCGACCTCAGTCAAAATGAAGGGGTCAGGAACCTGATCGGCCAAGAAATCGCCCAAGTCAACCACTTGTTGGACTCAGGGGCCAGGGTGAGATATTTCATCAATCTGCCGAAAGAACTTGATCCGGACGAAGCGGAATTAACCAGAACCCGCAAACTGCGCCGGGAGTTTTTGGAAAAGAAATATGGGGAGATGATCCAAAATATCTATGAAGGATCGAAAGAATTTCTAAGCGAAATACCGATAAAATATCAGGATGGTCGAACAGCCGTGGTGAAGGCCACGGTCTACATTAACCCTGTGGAACCAGAACAACATGGAGATTCATCCAAATGATCGATTTCTTGCAATATTTGCTAAACGGGATTCTCATAGGACTTTTGTATGCCATCATAGCCCTTGCCTTCATCGTTATTTATCGAGCGGGACGCATCCTCAATCTCGCCCAGGGAGAGGTCGTGGTCTTTGGCGGGTTCGTCGTATGGACCTTTATTGCAGGTGCTTCTTTTCCCCTTTGGATCGCATTACCTCTCTCTTTAATCGCTGTCGTTGTGCTCGGGTTTATGGTTGAAAAAGGATTCTTTCGGCCGATGATTGGCCAATCTATCTTTGCAAATATCATGATTACCGTTGGGCTTATGGTATTGATGCGGGGACTGATGATTGTCTTCTGGGGCGCCAGCGCGAGGCCATTCCCGGTTATTTTCTCTTTAAAGCCTATCATTTTCGGTCCTTTTTCTTTTACTCGCTCCATTTTTATTGGGGCTATTATCTCTTTGGCCGTTTTCATCGTTATGAACTGGATCTTCGAGAAGACGCGGTGGGGCCTCGGATTATCCACAGTCGCCGAGAACCATGTGGTGGCTCAGTCCATGGGCATCTCCGTCAAACGCTCCATCGGAATTGCCTGGGCCCTTGGATTTATTGTCTCCACTCTGGCTGCCATTACCTTCTTATCGGGCCAATCCATCAACTTTCTGGTATCGGAGATCGGTTTACGCGCCCTACCAGTAGTACTCCTGGGTGGCCTAGAATCGATCTGGGGAGCGCCATTGGCTGGTATACTCATTGGGGTTGGGGAAGCTCTGGCAGCAGCCTATTTAGACAAATACACTATGGGGGCGGCGTCAGAAGCTTTCCCGTTTATTATTATGCTGGTGATCCTTCTCATACGACCACAAGGAATATTCGGGTGGAAGATTATTGAAAGGGTTTAATTATGGCTGTCTTACCATGCGGTGTTCACTCGGCCAACTACAGTCAGGATAAGGCATTTATTCGAACGCCTGTTCAATGGGTCTGCTTCATCGCCTTTTTACTCATTGTCTTTGCAGGCCCCTTTTTCTTTCCCTCCAGAATGCTTGGTATTATAATTATCACGGGGATCACAATCATAGCTGTGGTTGGCCTTCAGATAACCGTAGGGCTGACCGGACAGATCAACTTAGGACAATCGGCCTTCATGGGCATGGGCGCTTTCACAACCGCCACCCTCGCCGCAAACTTCAATCTTCCCTTCTGGCTATCCATCCCCGCTGGCGGAATCGGTGGCGCCCTGCTGGGAGCCATCTTTGGCATTCCGGCACTCCGGGTAAAGGGGTTTTATTTGGCCTTAACGTCGCTCGCCGCCCAGATTCTTTTCCCCCTCCTTATCACGAGGATGCCAAGTAAATGGTTTGGTGGTCCAAACGGTCTTGGGTTGGCGCCCGCCAAGATCGGTGGTTTTACCCTCCAATCCGATCAGAGTCTCTATTATTTGATCATGGGCGTTACGGTGATCATGCTCTTCTTTGCTTTTAATCTGACTCGAAGCCGGGTAGGCAGAGCCCTGATGGCCGTACGGGATAATGATATTGTTGCCGAAATCATGGGGGTCAATCTCTTCACTTACAAAACCCTGGCATTTGCCATAGGTTCCTTGTATGCAGGAATTGCTGGAGGCCTCTGGGCATACTACCTCCGATATGTCATGGCCGAACAGTTCAACCTCTGGTCCAGCGTCTGGTATCTCGGCATGATTATCGTTGGTGGAGTGGGGAGTATCCTTGGGGCCATATTGGGAACAGTATTTCTTCGCGCCCTTCAGGAACTGATCACCATTGCCGGCCCATGGTTCGGCCAGGTCTTTCCCCAGGCAGGAGGTGAAGCGTTATGGTATTCAGGGATGAACATCGTTCTCGGAGGTGTCATCATACTCTTTTTGATATTTGAACCAAAGGGGCTTGCCCACCGCTGGAATGTTCTTAAACATTCTTTTAGGATCTGGCCATATCCATACCTTTAATATGGAAAGGAGGTGATGCGATTTAAAAGGACAGCCATACTATTTAATCTTTTAATCAATATTAGAAAAGGGGGTTATTATAATGCGAGAACTCAAAAAAAGATTGGGATGTTTGTTCATTGTCTTGATGTCTTTCGTAACTTTTCCAGCGCTCCATGCTTCTGCAACCACTGAATATAAAATCACCTTCTCTGCCGATTACAGCGGTCCCTACGCTTACCTCATGAAGAGCGCTGACCCGGCTCATAAGATATTCGTCACTTGGTGGAATGAAACGGTGGGTCAGAAGACAGGCGTCAAGGTCACTATCAAAACCTATGATACCCGTTACAGCCCTGCGGTGATAGCCAGCCTTTGGCCAGGAATCCTTTCTGGGGATAAACCGATTCTACATTTAGGCCTGGGCGGCCCGGATGTGGCCGCTTTGATGAAGCGCTTACCTCAGGATAAGGTGCCGGTGCTTATGTCAACCGCTACCTACGGTTACTGCTGGTTACCGGATCAGTGGATGTTTCAACCCCGTCCCACATATGCCCACGAATTTCGTGGCTTCTTATCATGGGCCCAGAAGAACTGGAAAGAAACGAGGCCCATTCGCATCGGAGCTCTGAGTACTCAGGGAATACCGGCCTATGAGGATCAAATCAAAGGTATCCAGAGTTTTTGTGCTGAGGATCCTAAGTCGTTCGAGTTCACGGACGTAGAGTGGATCAAAATGGTCCCGGTTTCTATCTCAAGCGAGGTATCACGGCTCGCTAAGAAAAAGCCTGACTATATCTATATGGGAACGAATACCCATCAGGTGGTGGCTCTGATACGGGCCCAGAAGGAACTGGGGATTCAGATCCCGGCAGTGATGGCGACCCATACCGATATCACCATTACCGCCGAAGCGTTATCGATGAAAGACCTCGAAGGAAATTACGATGTCGGTGCCTGCAGCTCGCCCCTGGATAAGACGATCGAAGCCTACCATATATTTGAGAAATATAGGCCGCAAATTGACCCAAAGGCTCCCTGGGACTTGAGTGCTGTTCAATTTGCCGGTCAGATCGTTCTTTCCTTAAGGGCCGTTGAGAGGGCAGCCAAAAAGGTGGGGGCAGCCAACATTACGGGTGAGGCAATCTATAATGCCATGTTTGAAGGGCCATTTACTGAAAAAGAGCTATTAGGTCTTTGGCCTACTCTTCAGTATACCAAAGAGGCCCCGTTTTCAACCCTAAACATGAAGGTAAAGAGCAGTACGGTCAAAGACGGAAAACATGTGCTGACGACGCCCGAATGGATTCCCATTCCCTCGATTAAAAAGTGGTGACACGAGAGGAAATGATGTTAGAACTCGTTAATGTCGAATTTATGTTCAGCAGGGTCATCATGGTCTTGAAGGGTGTTTCGATCCAGGTCCCCAGGGGGAAAATAATAACCCTTCTGGGGGCCAATGGAGCCGGGAAATCGACCACCATCAAGGCCATCTGCGGTCTTCTTCACAACGAAGAAGGAGAGGTGACCGACGGCCATATCCTATTTCAAGAAAAACCGATTGAACATATGGACCCTACTGAAATTGTCAAGAAAGGGATCGTTCCGGTTTTAGACGGTCGGCGGGTCGTTCAACACCTAACCATGGAGCAGAATCTGCTGGTGGGCTCCCACCTTATACCTAACATGAAATCGGTACGGGAGGGCATGGAGAAGGTTTACTCCTATTTTCCTATTCTAAAAAAATTAAAAGGTAGAACCGCTGGTTACCTTTCCGGCGGGGAACAGCAAATGCTTGTGATTGGCCGTGCCCTGATGGCAAGGCCCAGATTGATGCTTCTCGACGAGCCTTCCATGGGGCTCGCCCCCCTGATCGTTAAAGAAATTTTTCATGTTCTCAATAAACTGAATAAGGAAGATCATATCACCATGCTATTGGTGGAACAAAATGTTCGAATCGCATTATCCGTTGCCGACTACGGATATCTCATGGAAAATGGACGCATCATGCTCCACGGAAGCAACAAGGAATTGGCAAAAAATGAAGATATCAAAGAATTTTACTTGGGACTCAACCTGTCGGGGGGACGGAAAAGTTATCATGAGGTTAAACATTACAAACGCAGGAAGCGGTGGTTGGGCTGAAGGGGAAGATTGATGGAAATTCAAAATTGTGTGGCGATCGTTACTGGAGGCGCATCAGGTTTGGGAGAGGCCTGTGTCCGAAATTTTGTGACAAATGGTGCCAAGGTTTCAATCTTTGATTTTGCGGAAGAGAGAGCTCGGAAAATTTGTTCGGAGCTCGGCGATGCCGTGCTATTTTGTAACACAGATGTAACCGATGAAAAGACCGTCAAAGCCGCCGTCGATCAGACCACGGACTCTTTTGGGAAGATTCATCTCGCCATCAATTGTGCAGGAGTTGGGGCTCCGGCAAAGGTCATCGGGAAGGAAGGGCCGATGCCCATGGACCATTTCAATAAGGTCTTACAAATTAATTTGGTGGGCACAATGCATGTGATACGATTAGCTGCCGAAAAGATGTTGAAGAACACACCTACTAAGGACGGTGAGAGAGGGGTAATTATTAATACCGCTTCGATCGCCGCCTTTGAGGGACAAATTGGTCAGGCCGCTTACAGTGCCTCCAAAGCAGGTGTCGTGGGCATGACGCTTCCCATCGCCCGTGAGTTTGCTGATTATGGGATAAGGGTTGTGACAATTGCCCCTGGCATTTTTGAGACACCCATGCTTGCTGGGTTGCCAGAAAAGGCCAGAGAGTCGTTGAGTAAGATGGTTCCCTTTCCGTCGAGATTGGGGAAACCTTCCGAATTTGCACTTTTAGTGAAGCACATTATCGAAAATCTAATGATGAATGGCTGTACCATCCGACTTGATGCAGCCCTCAGAATGGCCGGGAAGTAAAAATCGAGATCCTTCTATGCAAGAACTTCTAACTCTACAATAGCCCATCTTTGCAACTAATAAGATATATTAAGGGGGAGGAATGGTGCTCAACACGGTTACTTATGAAAAGGGCGAAGGAATTGGCATTATCACTTTAAATAGACCAAAGAGTATGAATGCCATCAACAGAGAGTTTATACGTGAACTTGATCAGCTTTTTGATGAAATCGCCAGGGACGATGAGGTCTCGGCAGTGATTATAGCAGGTAGTGAAAAGATTTTTTGCGCCGGGGCGGATATTAAAGAAGTGGGTAAAATTAGATCACCAATGCAAGCCCATCTTTTTGTGACAAATGTACAGCTGGTATTCAATAAGATCGAAAGATTGGACAAACCTGTTATCGCCGCAGTAAGCGGTTTAGCCCTTGGTGGAGGATGTGAACTGGCATTGGCATGCGACATCCGAATTGCAGCTGAGAATGCGGTTTTCGGGCAGCCAGAGATAAAGATAGGGGTCATTCCGGGAGCAGGCGGCACGCAGAGGCTGCCAAGACTTATAGGTCTGGGCAGGGCCAAGGAATTACTTTTTATCGGTGACACCATAGACGCTCAAGAGGCTTACCGAATAGGCCTGGTCAACAAGGTCGTTTCTGTTCAAGCATTAATGAGCGAAACAAAGAAAATAGCCATCAAGCTAACAAAACGGCCCCCTATTGCGTTGAAGCTAACTAAAACCGTTGTGAATGAGGGCATCAATATGGATCTCCGATCAGCTTTGGCTCTTGAGGCGCGCTGTTTTGAAATTCTTTTTTCTACTGAGGATCAAAAAGAAGGAATGAAGGCTTTTATAGAAAAGAGGAAGCCTATATTTAAAGGTAAATAGATGGGGGAATACTAAACGGGAAAGGAAAGGTATGGAAAACAAGAATGACATTGTTATCGTGAGTGCGGTAAGGACACCTTTTAGTAAGTTTGACGGTGCGATGCGAGATATACCGAGCATCGATCTCGGAACCATGGTGATGAAAGAGGTCATCGAAAGGGTTGGGATTAAACCGGAGGAGGTCGAAGAAATCAATTATGGGAGTTGTATCCCCGCAGAATTCGCCTTGGAGTTTGATGTTCCTGCCAGGCAGGCGACGCTCCTCGCTGGTTTTCCTCCAGAAAATATCTCCTTAACTTTGGATCGGGCATGCTGTTCCTCTCTGACTGCCTTACGCCTCTGCATACGAGCCATCAAGGCAGGAGAGGTAGAGATCGCCATGGCCGTGGGTTCTGAGAATATGTCCAGGACACCTCATCTGGCTCCCGGTGCCCGGTGGGGAACAAGGCTGGGGCACATTAGACTTTTCGATCCCCTTTTTGAACTGGGTTACAAATCCAAAGGGTTTAACCCGGTTTCCGTGGATGCCGGTGAGGTCGCCTTGGAATATGGTGTAACAAGAGAGATGCAGGATCAATGGGGATTTGAAAGTCAACAACGTTATACGAATGCCTATTCTGAAGAAAAGTTTAAAATAGGGGAAGAACTGATGCCCGTCGTGATCCCCCAGAAGAAAGGCGATCCTATTGTCATCGAGAAGGACGAATCTCCACGTGTGACCAGTCTCGGGGCGTTGGCCAAGCTTCAAACCATTTATGGGAGCCCCACTGTCACAGCGGGTAATGCCCCCCCGATGAATGCAGGTGCCAGTGCGATACTCATTATGATCCGTAAGAAGGCAGAGGAAAAGGGGTTAAAGCCATTGGCTACGATAGTGACCTCAATATGTTCCGCTATGGCCCCAAGATATATAGCATCGGTTCCAGCGTTAACAATCCAGAAGGCCTTAAATATGGCAAACTTGACAATTGATGACATGGACCTGATTGAGATTAATGAGGCCTTTGCCGCCATGCCACTGGTTTCTACCAAAATTCTTGCCAATGGCGATGAGAAAAAATGGAATGGATTGAGAGAGAAAACAAATGTCAATGGTGGTGCTATTGCCATCGGCCATCCTGTCGGAGCAAGTGGTGCCAGGATTACAATGACCTTGGCCTATGAATTGAGAAGGCGTGGTGGTGGATATGGCGTGGCAGCCATTTGTGGAGGTCTTGCTCAAGGGGAGGCTATTATACTCAAGGTGTGTAGGGAGAGAGAATGAATTTTGATTTGACGGATGAACAAAAAAAGGTTCGGGATATGGCGAGGAACTTTACCACTAAAGTGATCGCTCCCCGTGCAAAAGAGATGGACCGCACTGGCGAATATCCATATGACATCATGGCTCAGATGGCTTCCTTAGGCATGATGGGTATTCCCTTCCCTAAGGAGTATGGCGGAGGTGGTGGAGATTGGGTCAGCATGCATCTATGTATTGAAGAGATCTCAAGGGGTGATGTGTCACTTGGTGCTCTTCTGGATGTGACGACAAGTGTAGCTGGTAATGAGATTTATTCATTTGGAACGGAGGAACAAAAACAGAAATGGCTTATACCTTTGGCTCAAGGGAAAGAAATAGGTGCCTTTGGTCTAACCGAACCTGACGCTGGCTCTGATACCGCAGCCCTCAAAACAACGGCAGCACTTGAGGGGGAGGAATGGGTGATCAATGGCTCAAAACAGTTTATTACCAATACCGGTCTAGATAATGCATCAATAATAATCATAACGGCCAAAACAAGAGTTGAACAAAGTGGAAGAACAACCATCTCTACTTTAATTGTCCCCAAAGGCACACCGGGATTTACCCTAGGCGAGAGATATGAAAAGATGGCCTTTCATGCCTCTGCTACGCATGAAGTATTTTTTGACGATTGCCGTATACCGAAGGGTTATCTTCTGGGAGACATATACGAGGGTTTAGCTCAACACCTATCTGTACTCCAAACAGGTCGAATCAGTGTGGCGGCCATATCCACCGGATTGGCTCAAGCCTGTCTTGACGAAGCATTAACTTATACCACAAAGAAGTATCAATTTCGACAATCCCTGTTAGAGTCTCAGACCATCCCCTTCAAATTGGCTGATATTGCCATGATGATTGAACTCTCGCGAACGATCTATTTGAAGGCGGCTTGGCTGAAGGATCAAGGGAGAGATTATACATTGGAAGCTCACTTTGCCAAACTCTTTGCTACAGAAACGGCAAAGAAAATAGCCAGTGATGTTTTGAACATGTATGGTCTTTTTGGATGTTTGGAAAAATATCCCATCTCTCGTTATTTCAAGGTGGCAAAACTATTTGAGATTGTAGAAGGAACTTCAGAGATGCAGAGGTTGGTGATTGCCAGGAAGCTGCTGGGATAATGGACAGGCTATTTTTGCCTCAGGAGGAAGTCTTGTGGAGTTTAACTTAAGCGAGGAGCAGGTAGACATTCAGAAAGCCGCCAGAGAGTTTGCCCAAGGAGAGTTTGATCCGGATGAGGCCTCAGACTATGACCGGAACGGTCAATTTCCCCTTAAGATCTTGAAAAAGGCATGCCATCTTGGATTTATAGGGATGCATTTTCCAAATCGATACGGCGGCCAGGATCTGGGTCTGTTGGAAAACATTTTGGTCGTCGAAGAATTCTGCCGTCAGCATTCAGGGATAGGTGTGGCATTAGGGCTTTCTGATTTTGGGTCTGAGATGATTCTCAGATTTGGTAGTGAGGATCAAAAGAAGAGATATCTTCCCCCCATTGCTAAAGGGGAGAGGGTCTCTTCTCTAGCCTATATGGAAGAGGATCAAACAGATGGGTTTTCTTTCTTTAGCACAGTAGCTATCAGAAATGGTGATGGGTATTTGATTAATGGAAAAAAGATATTCGTCGTGAATGGCACCCTGCCTGGCCCGATGATCGTGTTATGTCAACTGAACAAGGCGAGATCTGAAGATCAGGTGGCTCTTATAGTGGAAAAGAACGGGGATGGGCCTGTCCTCTCCATGATGGGAGGTCAGATCGGAATGAGAATGGTCCCCATGGTTTCACTCACCTATAATGATATAAAAGTCCCTCAGGGGAATTTGATAGGCAATGAAGGAGAAGGACGATCCCAATTTGTCACTTTTTTGAATGAGATGAGAATAGAAGCCGCGGCCATGGGGGTGGGTATCGCCCAAGGTGCCTTTGACCTGGCACTCACCTACGCCAGACAGCGAGTTCAATTTGGTCAAAAGATAGCCTCTTTTGAAGCCATCAGGAACAAACTGGCCGATATGGTAACTCGTATTGAGATGGCCAGATCTCTGACTTACAAAGCGGCCTGGGATTTAGATCGAAATGGTGGAAATATCCTGTTGAACTATATGGCTAAAATGGTCTCGGCCGAAACAGCCTTTGAGGTGGCGGATGATGCCGTCCATATATTTGGAGGATATGGGTACATTGTGGAGAACCAGATAGAGCATTTCTATCGGGATGCCCGTATGGTAAATGTCTTTGGAGAGTCTGGGCAAACACAAAGACTCCTCATCGCCGACCGGATTATCGGCAAAATTTGAGACGACGAAAATGCTGCAGAATGCCCCGTCTGTGGACGAGGATATATGCAGTTGTTTTAAGATACGATAGACAGGACCTTCTTGTCCTGCAAAGCATTTGCCGAGGCTGGATTTTGCCGTGATCTCAGTCAAACGAAAATCTCAGCTTTCAGTGAAGTCTTATCCTGTGTACGGGGAGCTTCACAAAGCGTTTTTTTTCGAACCGAACGCTCAGCCACCTTCAAATGAACTTTCGAATATGCAAGATCTGCAATATCAAGTATCCCATTTTTCTGGGGCCGATGATGCACATCTCAAGAGCCCCCCTGGTAGCCGCTTTCTCGCAAGCCGGAGGTTTGGGCTGCCTTGCCTCTTCAGGAATGACGGAGGGGGAATTTCGTCGACAGATCGCGCTCATCAGGGAGCAAACGGATCTGCCTTTTGCCATAAACATTGCCTGGATCACCCCAAACGCTGAAGAAATCGTCCAATGGAGCATCGAGGAAAATATTGGTATTTTCATATCCTCAGCCGGCCTCCCCGAAAAAAACCTGAGGAGAATTAAATCGGCCGAAGGTAAAATTTTCCAGATGGTTGCCAATGTGACGCAGGCCCAAAAAGCTGAGGCGTTGGGAGTCGATGGGGTCATTGCCAAGGGATTTGAGTCAGGTGGCGTAAATTCTCTCAATGCTATTGCCACCTTACCCTTGGTCCCTCAAATAGTTGATGCTGTATCTATTCCAGTAATAGCCGCTGGAGGTATTGGCGATGGAAGAGGTTTGGTGGCAGCATTCGCTCTGGGAGCTGATGGCGTTCTGATGGGAACCAGATTCCTGGTCACACACGAATGCACCGTTCATAATAATTTTAAGAACGCCCTGATGAATGCCATCGATACCGATACGACATCCATTAATTTCCCAGAGTTTAGCATCCGATTTTGGAAGAACAAACGGGCCATGGAATTGGTGGTAGATCCGAAGGTTGAGGATTTGCCTTGGAAAAGGGGTTCTGAGGTAATTCAGGGGGGAGATACGGAAAGAATCCTTTTGGGTGCAGGGCAGATTGTGGGGCTTGTCAAAACCTGTCTATCAGTGCAGGAAACTATTGACAGGATTATTTCAGAATGGAAGATGACGGTGAGGAAACTTCAAAATTTAACTTCCTTTGAATATTAAACGATCTGCGTAGCCTGTTTTAGCAGCGAGATGGAGTGGGTTCAGTTCAAAGGCATTGGAAAGCTGGCTGCCTTTACGAGCATCACGGTCGCTCCGCCCTACATGGTCAAAGAGGGCTTCAATCGTAATAATCCTTACGTTGTTGGAGTTGTCGAATTGGAGGAAGGAGTAAAAACCGTGGCTCGAATCATCGGAGTGGAGGCCAGGCAACCGGAATACATCAAAGTTGGTACGTCCCTCAAAGCAGAATTTCATGAAAAGAGGGAAGGAACGGAAACACAAACGCTCTTAGCTTTCAAACCTTAACCACCCAAGTTCGCCGGTCCCTGCTATTTTTGGGCTTCCTTAGGTATGATGAAATCGTAAAAAGTCGTCATTCCCGTAAAAACGGGAATCCAGAGAATTCTAACTACTTAACACTGGATTCCTGCTGGAGTTTACCCCGTACTCTGTTACGGGGCAGGAATGACTAATGATGGGGTTTTCAGACTTTTTACAAGACCATCAGATATAGTCTTTCAGTAATCCTTTAAGGCACTCTCTTTTTCTGTCGCAAAGGTTGGTAAAAAGGATGAACCGGTTTCGTGGGCAAGTCATGAATAAACTCTTTGAAAAAATATCATAAAATTTCAGCAATGAAGAGTGAATATTTTTCGCGTTACTAATCCGCTTCAGTCCTGCCTTTTTTCTATTTAATCAGCCAAAGCGAAAATATTTTTTCGCAATGTCCATTTTTTTGTTGACAAATGTGTGGAAAGTATATATACTTATATTAATGGCACGACCTCTAATGACAAATAAGCGGGGAAAGCAAGCTCTGGAGCGTATCAGAAAGATAAAGCCCTTTGTTCAAGCCTCCCTTAATATTACAAAAAAACGGTGCGGCAACCCTAGATGTAGGTGTGCTCAAGA
>Ga0208244_100776_pt1 | contig 24550 bp, 20 predicted proteins | sample SubbioCR12Aug_5A_FD_184828 | JGI IMG/M metagenome (GOLD analysis project Ga0208244, IMG submission 184828) | Serpentinite rock and fluid subsurface biosphere microbial communities from McLaughlin Reserve, California, USA - CR12Aug_5A (SPAdes) | ecosystem: Environmental > Terrestrial > Deep... | reverse complement strand
TTGCTGTTATCCGGTGGTTGAGGGTTGATACTTACTCTTTATCTAAACATACACGGATCGTCAATTGATCGCAACCCTATTGCTGGACGGTTTAAGGCGAAGCTTTGCTAGTATCCATGCCGGAAATTCCAGAGAGTGTCTTGCCAGCGGAATGTTGAAGGCGCTGGTTATCGAGGACGATGGCGACGCCTGGGGAGCCGACCGTTGGAATTACCGAAATGTTATCGGTGCGTTTGAACATGAGCGGAAGAAGTTTTCGATTTTGAAGCAAGGTCCTGTTCGCACGATCAAGGAATCGGTTTTTACATATCAGAAAAGCGCTATCGTGCTAAACACGATTTCCTATGCCGATTGGAATGTACTCGAGTTTCATATGCGTATTCAATGGAATGAACAACAGAAGCGGTTGAAGCTATCCATTCCGACGGTGTTCACTACGGGTACCGTTCTGTGCGAAATTCCCGGCGGCGCGATTCATCGCCCCGCAGACGGTGAAGAACATGTCCATTCCCGCTGGTGTATGGTCAACGGCGCACTTGATGGCGAAGAAATCGGTCTTGGCATTGTACATAACGGACAACACGGGATCGATTTCAAGAATGGCGAAATACGGCTTTCCGTGCTCCGCAGCGCAGCGTATTGCCACGAACAAGGATTCAAGATCGATGAAACTCCATCGAGAAAATTTATGGATCAAGGGATCCATGATGTCAGGCTACTCGTCACCGCGGGTCAACGGGACGGCATCCTGCGATCCCTATCGGGCTTAGCAGATTGGCTGGCGGCGCCCCCCGCAACATACACACACCTTCCGATCGGTTCGAAATTCGACGGAACATCGCTCATCACGATCAATGATCCTTCGATCCGATTGTTGTCGTGCAATCAGTCTCTCGATCGAAAAGCGCTTACTGTGCGACTGCAGGAAACAACCGGACACCGTGTGAAGACGAAGGCGGTCATCGACAAGAGAAAAGTGTCGCTATCGTTCCAACCATTCGAAATTGTCACACTCAGAGTGAGTCGGTCCGGAACGATACAATCTGTCTCACTGCTTGAAGAAGCCTAACAGGAGAATATCAATGCACACCACTTCCCGCAAATTATTCATCGTAGCATCAGTTGTCATCATGACTGTCTCAGTATTATCTCAAGCATCGCTTCCACAAGCAAAGTACAAAGATCCGTCAATACCGGTAGAGGAACGAATCAGCGATCTTTATTCCCGTATGACGTTTGAAGAAAAGATTGCGCAATTGCAGTGTTCGATGAAACGGAATGAGTTGGAAAGAGTGATCTCTTCGACCGGCCTCGGAAGTATTGCGCCGGTGCTGAGAGCATTCACTGCTTCGGAAGCAGCAGAAAGGGCGAATGCATTGATGAAGATTGCCGTTGAGATGCATCGCCTTGGCATTCCCCTCATTTTTCACGACGAAGGATTGCATGGATTGATTGCCAACAAAGCGACCAGCTTCCCCCAAGCGATCGGACTTGCCGCCACATGGAATCCGGAATTGATGACTGCAGTTGCTTCAGCAATTGGGTTAGAATCTCGCAGTCGCGGAATCCGGCAATTACTGTCGCCGACAATCAATGTCGTGCGTGATGTGCGCTGGGGGCGGGTTGGTGAATCATACGGCGAAGATCCTTATCTCCAATCAAGAATGGCTGTTGCATTCTGCAAGGCGATCGAAAACGAGGGTGTGATTACAACCCCGAAACATTTCGTTGCGAATAACGGCGATGGAGGCCGGGACAGTTATCCGGTTCATATTTCAGAACGCGAGCTTCGCGAGGTCTATTTTCCTCCATTCAAAGCTTGCATTCAAGAGGGAGGATCTCAATCGATTATGTCATCATACAATGCACTCGACGGGGTACCCGCAACGGCAAATCCTTGGCTTCTGAAGAACGTACTCAGAAACGAATGGGGATTTACCGGCTTTGTTGTTTCGGATTACGGCTCTGTTTTGGGGATCAAAGAGAAGCATTTTGTCGCCTCCACACAAATGGAAGCAGCGGTTCTCGCGCTCGAAGCCGGACTTGATGTCGAATTGCCGAATATTAATTGCTACGGCGCTCCGCTTCTTGCGGCGGCAAAAGAGGGATCAGTCTCTCTCACAGCGATCGAGACTGCTGTAAGAAATATCCTTCGTGCAAAGTTTAAACTTGGATTGTTTGAAGATCCGTATGTTGATCCAAAAAAGGCTGATGTGATCAATGATTCTCCGGAACATCGGGCGCTTGCCCGGGAAGCCGGACGTCAGGCCATCGTGCTTCTAAGGAACGAACGCCAAACGCTTCCTCTCAATAAAAAGATTCCGTCGATTGCCGTGTTGGGTCCTAATGCCGATTTAGCGCAACTAGGAGACTATAGCGGATTCGGAATGAAGACGGTGAGTGTTCTAGAGGGAATAAGAAATGCATTAGGGAAAGAGGCGACTGTTCGCTACGTGAAGGGATGTAAAGTTGGTTTTGCTTCTCTTCCCCCGATTCCTTCTGAATGTCTGGTTCCTCCCGATGCACAACCGGGTGAACATGGACTCAAAGGAGAATATTTTGCCAATAAGAACCTCAGTGGGAAACCGATCTTCACCAGGATTGATAAACAGATCCATTTTGAGTGGGCGATGGGATCTCCGGATAAAACGATCCCCGTCGATTTCTATTCTGTTCGATGGAGCGGAAAATTGGTACCCAAAGAATCCGGTTCCTATACTATTGGCGCAAGCACTGATGACGGTGTTCGTCTCTATATCGATGGAAAGCTCTTGATAGACAGTTGGTTTTCCCGCGGCGCAACACTCGATGTCATTAGTATGAAGCTCGATGCGGGTCGTCAGTACGATATTACGATGGAATTCTATGAGAACGACGGATGGAGTTATGCAAGTTTTGTTTGGGAGAAGGAACATGTTGCGGATCCGCGGATTCAATCCGCAGTGGATGCGGCAAAACGATCGGATGCAGCAGTCATCGTCACCGGCATTATAGAGGGAGAAGGATATGACCGTGCAAATCTTGATCTTCCCGGTAAGCAAGAAGACCTCATAAGAGCGGTTGCGGCAACCGGGACACCGACAATCGTTGTTCTCGTGAATGGCAGTGCCGTCACGATGAAGAACTGGGTTGACAGTGTCGATGCAATCATAGAAGCATGGTATCCGGGCGAGGAAGGCGGAAATGCAGTTGCGGATGTATTGTTTGGCGACTACAGTCCCGGCGGCAAACTGCCAATTACATTTCCGCAGTTTGTCGGGCAGGTTCCTCTCTATTACAACCATAAACCGACCGGTCGGGGCGACGACTATTCTGATATGAGCGGTAAGCCGCAATTCCCATTCGGCTTTGGGTTAAGTTACACCACATTTGCATATTCGAATCTCACAATTACACCGTCAACGATCACCGATACCGGTACAGTCTCGGTTTCAGTGGATATTCAAAATACCGGTTCTGTTCGTGGTGATGAAGTAGCACAACTCTATACTCGTGATCCCATCGCAAGCGTCACTCGTCCTGTGAAAGAACTAAAAGGATTCAAGCGGATAACACTGCAACCTGGTGAAAAGAAATCGGTATCGTTTATGCTTGGAAAAGAAGAACTCGCCTTCCTGGATCGCTCAATGGAATGGACAGTGGAACCGGGTTCTATAGAGGTAATGGTTGGTAGTTCGTCTGATGAGATCAGAGTCCGATCATCGTTTTTCATTTCTCAATAGAGGCAGTTCATTTGAACGTCGAACAATTGGATGTTTGTGCTGAAACCGAACAACAAAAAGAGGGACTACCGGTACGAATCGCCCATGAACTTTGGGTGATAGAAACCCAAAAACATCGTTAGGGAAGCGCCTCGAGCGTGCATCAATGCCGGTTTCGATGTTATTGAGACATGCACGGATCGGGCGAACCGGGATCGGATGAAGTATTCGGGTGTCGAATATTCCGTGACAGAGGTCAACGGGAGATCTGTTGTACTTGCCAAGGAAGCGGCTGATGCAAAAGATCTTGTCGCCGGTCGGTCCAACGGGGGAAATATTGGATCCGTAGGGCGATATCGCCATTGAAGGGTCCAAAAAAGTGTTTGAAGAGCAGATCGATGCCTGGGTGAAGGCTGAAGCGGGCTCCGTTGTGATCAAAACGATGATCTTATCGAGCGCAACATTGGCGGCTGTCCGTGTCACGAATAAATGCCGTCGCTACCACGATCGGTGTCTCCATTATTGCCAGCACTTGTTCCGATCGGTGCTGATTTTCGCTTGGCAATCCTAATGAATCGGCGATATCACTGTATCATGGATTTTTTTGGGACAACTACACTCGAATGACTCCACAAAAAATTGGGGAGTGATTTCCGCTTATTAACACATCAATTGTTGTCAACGACATCGCGCCATTTGGAAGGGAAAGAACTTTTCGATCTTTGCAAATACGAAGCAAACCTAGCCCAAGTTCGACAGTTGTGTGGTCTAAAAAAATATTTTTTGGTCACTGCGCTTTGCTTTCATTGATTATGACGGCAAAGCTCGTGTAGTGAAAACCTGCCCCCTTGCGGAGCCCGGTGATGATGTTGTATATTGATGCGTGTTTCTCCGGAAATTTTCAATCGACAAAGACGGCAAGCAACACGGTTATTGGGCACTCGTTGAATCCGTACGAACGGAGCGTGGACCCCGGCAACGTGTCGTCTCCTATCTTGGTGACATGGATGAGGCGGGGCGAGTTGGTATTCATCACACCGTCGAAAAAGGTCTACGACTCAGGAGTCTCTCTTCGATGAGACCTCACCCGAATGGGTTGAGGTCAACGTCCGTAAAGTCCGCACAGAGCGAAGTCGGCGCTTCGGTGATGTGTGGCTTGCCCTGGAACTGATCAAGAAGCTTGGTCTGGGTGAGCTCTTTGATCGTGTGATACCGGAGACTCATCCGAAAATCTCCTGGGGAACATCAAAGACTGGACGCCAGAGGATCTCTGGAAAGCGTACATCCAACTTACGGAAGCTGAAGCAGCTTTCCGTATTCACAAACAGGACTTAAACCTTCGTCCTATCTGGCACCAACGTGAGGATCGCGTTCAGGCTCACATCCTCGTCTGCTTCCTTGCCTACGTGCTCTGGAAGTGTCTGGCGCAAATGTGCAAACAGGCGGGGCTGGGCAACGAACCCAGAACGATCCTTGAAGAGATCAGAAATCTTACCATGGTCGATGTCGTACTCTTGACACGCACCCGTACAGAGATCAGACTCCGTTGCGTCTCGAAACCTGAACAACACTTGGCCATTCTATTGCACAAGCTGAACCTCAAACCCCCTTCCAGGCTCGAAATGAAGCTCAAATTGTAGTGTAAACTTTTGACAACTTTTGCCCATTCCCGCTTAAAAACAATGTTTTTTCTTCGCAACTGTCGAACTTGGGCTAGATGCCGAACCATTTGCCGATTATGAAGATGTTGAACAGGTTCATTTGTTTGATTGGCCGAACCTCGAGTGTCTTGACTTCACGGAGGGTGTTGAAGTGCTGAGAACGACAGGTGGCTACCATCCAACAAGCGGCTTCTGGATGCCATTTTATCATAACATAATGTGTCTTTTCGGCATGGAATCTTTGATGATGAAAATGTACACGCATCCGGAAATTGTGCATACTGCGTTCGATCGTGTCCGCGGGTTTTACTCTGCCGCAGATAAACGATTCTTTCACCGCGCCGGTGTGCGATGGTTGATGGATTGTTTTTCGGCGGTGATTTTGGCACCCATGCGATCTGTTGCTTTCTCTCAAACGATTCAATGAATTTGTTTATGCCGTGGATGAAAAGAATTTCAGACCAGGTATACCGCCGCGGATTTCAGTGTTGTTGCCCTCCTGTGGTTCTATCCATCGTATCATCGATTCGTTGATTGAAGAGGGGATCCGACTGCTTGCATCCCTTACAGGCGCTGGCGCACCATATGGACGATAAATCGCTATCGAAAGAGTATAATGGCGGGATAGCGTTTCTCGGCAGAATTGACACACGGCATCCATTGGTGGTGGCACTGCACAAGACGTAATAACGAGGTTCGCAGGATCAAGAAGCTGCTTGCGAACCTCATCGTCAGTCCAAGCCACGAAGCGTTGCTGCCGAATGATTCTCCGCAAAACTTCGCTGCATTGGCTGAAGCGGCGCTCGAATGATACTATAGCCCCACCTCTTTTATCAGCGGTAAGACGGCGACCGGTTTGTTGATCCGTGCGGATTGTCGGACCGCCTCCATGATGCAGAATGTTTCAACCCCTTCTTCGATCCCCGGCGAATAGGTTGTGTTCTTAATGAGCGCTTCGGCAAAATAATCAGCATAATTGGCGAATTCACCGTAGTGCATTCCGTGAATTTCACTGTTGAAATGGTAATGCCGGAGTTCGTACAGCGGGTCTTCACGCACCTCAGTCCCATCATCAACGGTGTATTGATACTTCATATCGTGGTATTGTGCCATGCTTGTGTTTTTTGTCCCATATAAGAACAACTCAATGCAATTTCGCACGCTGAACATTTCTTTCAATCCGTAATGACCCAAGGCTCGTGCGATCCTGCCGTTTGTTCCTCGGAGATTGACGGCGTAAATATCGAATCCCGTCAGACCGTATGCTTTCCCAAGTTCGGACGCGTACCCGAGAGCCTGAACCTCTTCGATGGGACCGAGATACCAGCGGATGAGATCGATCGGATGGCTCAACCCGAGAAAAATCCAATCGGTTTCGGTTGCCGCCCACGGGCTTTTTTCATAGAACCAGTCCATACGATGCATATAGTGTGCATCGACAAGTTCAAGTTCGCCAAGATGTCCGTTCTCATACGCCTTTCTCTGGCGGCGGAACGGTTCGAAGAATCTCGTGCTTTGTCCGACAAGCAGTTTTCTCCCTGTTTTTCTGCTTGCGTCAAGTATGCTTTTGGCGTCGTCAACGGAATTGATCAATGGTTTCGTGCAGATCACGTCTTTACCTGCTTCAAATGCCTTGACTATATGTGCGCCATGATATTGATCCGGTGTATAAATTGCGACAACGTCAATCTCATCCATCGCAAGCATTTCTTCGTATTTGGTTGTATAGAACAAATGCGGACGTTCCAATTTAGCTTCATCAATCTTGTGTTGTTCCAGGTCACAGCCGGCGATGGCTTCGCACATTGCTGTACGCTCAAGACCCACAAGCAAGGTGCGCCCTTCATGGAGCCCGAGGACGCCGAATCGTATCTTCCTCCCGTTGAAATGGACCGATTTCCTCTTCTCTTCAATTATCTTGTCGAGATACCTTTTCATCCTAACCTCTGTATGATGGAGACAAACTCATCGACCGTTCCATACATCAATCGTCTTGAAGCGAATAGTTGAATGTCTCTAGAAGACCACACCAGCAATCAGTTTGAGATTTGAATATTTAGTCGTTTCTCCTGTCCTGACAAAACTGATGTTTGACGTTGTTGCCGTAAATTCCTTGAACTCTTCGTGGGATACAAATTTGATCGGGATATCTTTCAATATTCTTTTCACATCGGCATAGATATGGGGACTTACAGTTTCCATTTCATGGGTAACGATGGGGCTTTCAACATGCAGTTCTTCGAGAATGATGTTTAGTGTCTCAATAATTCTGGGGATGTTGATCGTAAGGATTACATCGGCTACAGGCCGATGATGAGGAATCGGGTAGCCGCTATCGCAAATGACCAGTTTGTCTCCATGTCCCATTCCTGCAATGATTCGTGCAAGTTCTGAATGCAATATGCCCTGCTTTTTCATCGATACACCCCTTATGGCAGCGCAAAACCGGCTGATGGAAGCGCCAAATTACCCCAATATCCTGTCGGATACTTCCCTCCGCACAAGATCTGATTGTTTCGGTCCCATTATGCCCACGCATCGGTCGGACAATAACGGAGTGTCAGTCCACTGCGTCTTTTGTCTGAACGATTGGGAAGTGAGCCGTGGATCGTGGGATCAGAATGGATGGAGATTTCTCCGGCTTTCAGTTCGGTCGCAACGCGCTTTCCATATCGAGATTTATCGGCTACTGATATATGCTCTTACGCGCTTCGTCAGCAAATACTTCTAGGAGTTTGATATCGGCGTCAAAAAAATGATCGGATGGAGAAAGTATATATGATCCGTTTTTCCCGGCATCGTTGAAGCAACGGCGTACCTCCTTTCGGGTCTCATCCGGTGAGCATTCTTTCAAGAAATGGAATTGGTCGAATCCTCCGATCATACAAATCTTGTCGCCGATACGCTTTCTTGCCTCTGCCAGTATTGTATCGCCCCCCATTGATTCTGGCGCAAAAGTCTCTAATGCATCTGCTCCGAGCTCCACTAGTTGTTCAAGAATCGGCATCATCCCGCCGCACGTATGGTAAACAACCCGCTGGCCTGCTGAATGTGCAATGTCGATCAACGGTGCATCATAGGGAGCAACAAAATCATCGAATATTTGAGGAGAGATGACGGTTGACGAGGCATCTCCGCCGCCATGCTCAATAACGTCATACCGGACACCTTTCAGTGAGTCGATATAATACTTCTTCCGCTCAAAAAGTATCTCGAGAAAAGCATGCACCCATTCCGGATCTTCAAATGTGGCTATTATTAGTTCTTCGATCCCGTACAGTACGGCAGCGTCCTGCCAGCATCCGGGCTGTCCGTAGATCTCGAAGAGATTGACGAAGCCTCTGATGATTCCGCGCTCTCCGTATGATTCCGCTTCGCGGTTTACCGCATCAACGTCGCATGTCGGCATGGCCGCATATTCTGCAATGATCTCGATATCTGATTTCTCCTTGATGAGACGCTCTGTCACCCAACTTGTATATTCATTGCTTTGCAGAATCATGCTGAGCGTTTTCTTCGGCGTCACAAAATTGTATCGGATTGTATCATACTGCGAATCAGATAATATTTCAGGAAAAATTCTCCATTGATCTGAGACGATTCGATGCGCTTCAAGATATCCCGGAACATGAAGGGGATCGTAATACTCACCTTTGTTTGTATCCGGTTTGTACGCGTTAATCCAGCGAATACCATCCAAGTTGAATCGGTCAAAAAATTCATCATTGGATATGCCGTTAAGATATTTCTTGAGAAAGAACGGCATCACATGGTGTGTTGTTGCCGGTAGTCTATCCGGAATTCTATGATCCAGCGCTGCGATCAATCGTTGTTTTGGCGTCATCGATGTCCCCTATTTGTATACCGGCATGCGTCGTATGTTTGGATCGGTGAAGATATCTTTCTCATCAACGCTTTGTGAGGAGAACTCAGAGATAATTGCTCCCGTATCGGATGCCTGGAACCAATGGAGTGTGTTCGGAGGTATGGTATATTGATCCCCCGGTCGTAATTCTATTTCGTTCCAGACCGTGAGGAATGGTCGATACCGTGAGGGGATCTTGGCTTTTGGTTTTTCGGCGGGTGTCCCTTCAACGTAAAGGAATACTTTTCCCCAACGGCAGCGGAACGTCTCCTGTTTCCCGGGATTTGCGGCACTCAATGGAGGATGCCGGTGTTCCGGACAGAATTGACGGGGGAACAAAACAAGTTCTTTTGCGCAATAACGGTCGTTGTTTTCGTAGACGACCAATTCCAAGCCGACATTCTTTATATCGTCCAATCCGAAATCGGCAATTTCCAAAGTCTCTTTTTCCCTCTTTGTGAGTACGATGCCGGATTTCTTCAGCATATTCGCTGCTTTCGTACGATTTCTCGTTGCCTCTGTAAGTTTCATACGATCCTCTGTTCGTTTTCAAAATATATCTATTCGTACCGTCCGTAGAGTTCTGCAGCTTCCATCATTGCGTTGACGTTTTCAATCGGTGTGCCCGGCGCAATATTGTTTCCATCCTGAATGATCAACCCTCGTTTTGGACCGAGTTTTTCAATGATCTTTCGTGTCGCCTCCCTGACCTCTTCAGGTGTACCGTTGTAGATCAACATAGGATCGACATTACCAACAAGGACCACCCGTCCGCCCATGATTTCGGAGATAAGATCAAGATTGACCTGGTGTCCGAATCCTTGATATTCGTTGATGCGCAATTCATCGGCAAAGATTTTCAACAGGTGATCTGTCTGCCCGCACATGTGTAAAGACAAATATCCGTCAAAATGATTTCGCAGCCGGAGCTCTTCTTTGAGAACGACGTCGCGGTACTGCTCGGCAGAAAGAGACATCGCAAGATCATCGGTCCACGAAAAATCTCGTGGAATGGGAAGTCTTTCAACTTCCCAGCAAAATTCAAGATATTCGATCAATTTGTCGACAATAATGCGGAGCAACTCACGCATGTATACGGGACGTTCACAAACTGCTTCAAATGCTTCAACTTGTCCCATAAGGTCTCCCGCGATTCCGAACGGTCCGTTTGATGTGTGTGTAAGATTTGGATTCAAGCCCGGGTAAAAAATATCTCCTCCATTGAATCGAACTGGGTATCGTTCCGCAATGATCATCATTGCTTCACGATATGAGATTTGTCTTGCGTTGATGCCTGAATGGATGAAATCCATTTTTTCGAGGGTTCGAAGATCGGCATCAGTCTTGATCCAACCATCACCAACCCACGGAATATCGTCATCAAAGAAACATATGTTACATCCCAAACTACCCGCTTCAAAGGTGTTCTGGAAATCGGTCCAAGCACCGACCCAGGCGCCGGTGATGGAATACGCATCGGTCCGAATGTTTTCCATCAACCATTTTTGTGCAAGGATTTGAGTTCTGAGCATCGTCTCCGGATCTGATGAATAGTAATCTTTGAAACGAACACCTACCTTTGGGATCAGAAAGCGATGTGCAATTGTCGGAATGACGGGAATCCGGTCGGGAATTTCGAATCGTCTCGCTCTCTGAACGCGTTGACGTCTCAGTTCTAATTCATCAACAGTGACGTTGATCTCTATGATTTCATTCATCGCTGTCAATATGATCGCAGCAATCGTTCGATATTGCTTCTCATAGGCGCTGAAGGCTGCGCTCCAAATTTTGTCACCGAAAGCGCAGCAGCAGCATTGGCAAACCGAACAGCTTCTTGCAAAGGTCTCTTTTCCGCAATGGCAGTTGCAAGAGCTCCATTGAACACATCGCCTGCGGCTGTTGTGTCCACAGCTTGCGCTGGGAAACTTGGAATGAACTCGTTTACGTGTTTGCTTGCGACATACACGCCTCGGGGTCCTAATGTTATAATCACGATTTCTACCCCTCTCACTCGAAGTTGTTGTGCTGCCTGTATAATATTCTCATCAGATTGCAGCGGGATGCCGGTAAGTATTTCAGTTTCAATCTCATTGGGTGTTACAATCGTGACCGATTCCAGCATTCGAGATTCAAGTGTTTGGGCCGGAGCAGGATTCAAGATCGTTGGTATTCCGGCTGAATGCGCTATGTCGATAGATTCTTTTGCGGAAGCAATTGGTATCTCTAATTGAAGCAATAAAAGAGAGGATAGTTCAATCGCTTTCTTGGCGTTTTGTACTTGTTCACGATCTAGTTTCAAATTTGCGCCTGATGCGACTCCAATACAGTTCTCACCCGTTGAATCAACGAAAATCACAGCAACACCCGTCGCTGCAGTAGGATCAGTGATGACATGATCGAGTTTGATTCTATCCTGTCGATAGGCGTCAATTGATTTTCTCCCAAAATCATCATTGCCAACTCGGGAAATGAATTGGACCTCTGCTCCTGCACGTGATGCCGCGACGGCTTGATTTGCCCCTTTGCCTCCCTGAGCGGTCGAGAAAACCCCGCCTAGCACCGTCTCGCCCAGATTGGGGAATCGGGGCAATCTTAGAACAATATCCGTATTCGAGCTTCCTAGGACTGTGATTTTGGGTTTCATTGATGGGTTGCAACCAAACGAGGTGGTTGACGTCGTTTGTAGCAATCTTTAAGGTCGCATAAGGAACATTCGTAATCCTTCTTTTTCGCCTTTGGCCCTACACCAATGATACCGCTGACGGACTTGATCGGCAACATAAGAGAGCTTTCTGTAAGCGAAACGCCGCTGGGATTCGGATGTAAGAATGAGAAGAGTTTGCTTTGTTCAGACACAGACCAATCGCAATATCCGGGACTGTAACGATTTGTCCGTTTCCACGAGAGTGAAAGTAAATATCTATCGAGCTCAGCTTCCATCCAGTCAGCAAGTCCTTCCACATATTCAGATGCCACATAGTCGATGATGTACCCATGGAAAGGATCACCCGCGTCCATTTCTCTTTTTGACCAATGCTCCATAGACGGACCGATTGAACAAACAAAAAAAGCAACTGTTGATGCACTCTTCAATTGTTTTGCAATAATCGACTCTGTGTGAAATGTGACGGAGTTGCATCGTATTTCATTTTCTCCGACCGTAAATGTTCCAAGAGGTGCGATCGACAATGAACACTGTGGGGATATCATAGAGGGTACTTTATCAAGCACCTTTCGAACGGTGTGCGGTACAACTTCCGGGAGAGCAACATCTCCATATCCAAGCCTGGAAATGAGTTGATCGTAATAGATCTTGATTTCGCTTACGCTCGGAATCAATAACAGCAATTCATGTTGTTTATAGAGAGTCATAAATTCAATGTTTTGATCCCAGAGAATTCAGAAAATCAACCGCACCCTGAGGATCAGGGGCATAAGCGTCGGCACCAATCTTGTTTGCGAAATCATGGGTGATCGGAGCGCCACCTATAATGACTTTCGTTAGTGGATGATTCCTCTTGATCTCTTTTGCGGTTTCTTCCATGCTATTCATCGTTGTAGTAAGAAGCGCGCTCAAACCAACAACGGCATCAGGATGCTCCTGCAACGATTTGACAAAAATATCAGTAGGGACGTCGGTACCAAGATCGATGACCTTCCAACCGGCTCCCGTGATCATCATTCCGACGATCTTCTTCCCAATATCATGGAGATCTCCTTTAACTGTTCCAATGACAAATGTGCCCTGAGCAACAATTGCGTTAGAAACATAATAAGGTTTCAGATGTTCCATGCCAGCAAGCATAGCTCGTGCCGACATCAACATATCGGGAACAAAGATACGCTTGTCGCGGAAGCGTTCTCCGACAGTCTGCATAGCCGGGACTAAGCCTTGCATAAGTATATCTTGCGGTAGCATCCCGATCTCTAATGCCCTTTTCGTGAGTTCATCCGCACCCTCTTGGCCTCGTAAATCAATTGGGTGCGGTGATTTTGCATTGATCTTACCGCGTTCAACACAAATACGAAGGGTAGTGATGATGTCGTCCATTGTTCTACTCCTGCTAATGTTGTTCAAAAGAAAACTACTTTTTCCGCCATATTGAAGCAGAGTACCTCCAAAGTCGCTTTGTTGAAAGCATGCCGATGGTGTGGCAAGAGTCAAGACGAACTATTTAAGACAAGCTTTGTTCGACTTCCTTTCAATGACCGGCTTCCACTTCCCGTTTCGCTCTTCCCACAGATACTTCAAGCGAAGCATAGAATTGGCTGACAATGGTGCATCCTCTCATCGAAGCACGATTGAAGACCGATCGAAAAAAATCAACGGCAAAGACCTCCGGGGGCGCCCGCCTCATGAACAACGATCTCTCACCACAGGGTACTCGAGTTCGAACACTCTTTTCTCTTTGTTCTTGTTGAAAATGCGCCCTAAGATACGGATGCGCCTCTTTGGTTTTTATCCCTTGATGTACGGATTTGAGTTTACATTATATTCAAAAATATCTCAAAAGGGAACGTTTTTTGACAGATTTGCGTTTACTTTCTGATATTAAGCTACTTCGCATCCCTTAGTATGCCGGACCGCGCTTACCCCGTGATGATTCTGAATGCTAGCATTTGAGACTCATCAGATCCTGATTCCATAACGAGCACGGAATGATGTGAGGTCTTCCCATTGAGGGTTCTGAACGTGTAGGATCTTCAATACGTAGAAACTGATTACCTAGCTTAGGCCCAGGAGGTTTCCATGAAGTTTCTTCCTCTCGTCACACTGATCGTGTTTTGCAGTTCATTGGCGTTGTCACAATCCGCCGGTATTGATATTGGCCAGCGGGCCCCTGGTTTCACGCTCGCCTACGCAACAAAGGACTCCGTTGCACGCATCCCGTTGTCGCTGGCAAAACTTGTCGGAACCAAAACCATCCTCCTTGCCTTCTATCCCGCAGACTGGAGTCCGGGCTGCACACGCGAAGTATGTTCGTTCAGAGACAACTTTATCGATCTCCAATCACTCGATGCCGAGGTCCTTGGCATCAGCGGAGATTATGTCTGGTCGCATCACGAGTGGGCCAAGCATCATGACCTGCCGTTCCGTCTGTTCAGCGACCACGATCATGCGGTGGCAAAAACATATGAAAGTTACAACGAAAAATCGGGGATGAATCGCCGCACGGTTTTTGTCATCGATCGGAATGGAATCATTCGCTACCGGAATCTGCAATACTCGGTCGCTGACAGCAAAGACTTCGAGCGGCTGAAGGAGGAGTTGACAAAGGTCCGATAAATGAATGCCCGGCGGCCAGAATCACCTTTTTTCCAAACAGTAAAGACTCAGACCCGAAATCGCTGGCTTGTGTGATGGACGACCAAGGGTGCGTTCGAATTTCGCCTGCATCACTGGTTCATTGAAGTTCCCTCCTTCGGTCGTTCGGGCGAAATTCAAGGCATGAGCGTTGGGGATTGTGTATGCGGGTTGCGATTTCGGGGCAAGTTTCTTTGAGCCACTTTCTTTGCGATCAAAGAAAGTGGCAATCATTCAGATTTGGATTTACGTATCAATTCAAATCCAGACGCAGAAGTAAATTCAATCAGAAATTATTCCAATTGACTAGTGGAATTCGGACCACATTGGAATGTCTCAAGAAAATAACTTAGTTTAAAGCTCAATTTTACATCGATCTATTACTCACAAGGCAGAATGATCCAATGATGCTCAATTTCCTTACGATCGTGCTCATTTCTCTGGGATTGCTGACGGCCCCGACAGATACTCGGCGGGAGAACACTCCGGACGACGAGAAGATCCATCATTCCGATGAGACTCAACTCCAGAATATCCGACAACTGACCTCCGGAGGCCGGAACGCCGAGGCCTATTTTTCTTTCGACGGAAAGTCGCTGATCTTTCAATCGACGCGCGAACCGTTCGAATGCGATCAGATCATGCGAATGAATCTGGACGGTTCGAACCAGGTGCTGATCTCGACCGGCAAAGGAAGAACGACATGCGCCTATTTTCTCCCCGGCGATAAAAAGATCCTTTATGCATCGACGCATCTTCACGGAGATAATTGCCCCCCTCCCCCCGACCGATCAAAAGGATATGTGTGGGGAGTCTTCTCTTCGTATGACCTGATTATCGCCAATGCCGACGGCACGAATCCGAAACCACTTTTCGCTTCTCCCGGATATGACGCGGAAGCGACCGTATCTCCGAAGGGGGACAAGATTGTCTTCACCTCCACGAGGGACGGAGACCTCGATCTCTACACCATGAATATTGATGGTTCGAATGCCAAGCGAATCACCAGCGATATCGGGTATGACGGCGGGGCGTTTTATTCGTGGGATGGAAAGAAGATCGTGTACCGTGCGCATCACCCGACCGATCCGGAAGAGATCAAGGAATATAAAGAGTTGCTGAGCCGGCAATTGGTGAAACCGACCGCGATGGAGATTTTCGTGATCGACGCCGACGGGAAGAACCGGAAGCAGTTGACATCGAACGGAGCGGCAAATTTTGCTCCCTTCTTCCACCCTGACAATCAGCGGATCATTTTCTCGTCTAATGTGGAGCGAGGGGGCCGACAGTTCGATCTCTTCATCATGAACATCGATGGATCGAATTTGAAGCGTATTACCAGATTGGGAGATTTCAATTCGTTCCCGATGTTTTCGAAAGATGGAAAGAAGCTTGTGTTTGTTTCTGATCGCAATGCAAAGGGAAGCTACGAATACAATATTTTTATCGCCGAGTGGGTTGACTGACCCTCCGGAGGTTGAAAGGATGATATTATGAAGCGTTTGATGATCCTCACCACAATTGCCATTCTGGTTCTTTCCGCAGTTGCGTCATCGCAGCCGATGCGGACATCGGACATCACCATCGACGAACTCCAGCATCATCTCCGGTACATCGCATCGGACGAGCTTGAGGGGCGCCGTGCCGGTTCGAAGGGGGCAGACCTCACGGCCGATTACATTGCGAAAGAGTTCAAGCTGTACGGACTCAAGCCCGCGGGAGACAAAGGGTCGTATTTCCAGGAATTCGAATTCGTTTCGGGCGTTCGGCTCGGGAAGAATAATGTCTTTGCGGCCGCTTCGGGAAAAACAAAGATCAACCTGAAGCTCGATACCGATATCCGGCCGCTCGGTTTCTCCTCCACCGATTCGTTCAAGGGGGGGATCGTTTTTGCCGGATACGGAATCAGCGCCACAGAGAAAGAGTATGACGACTATGCCGGGATCGATGTCAAAGACAAGGCCGTGATCGTTCTGCGCTACCACCCTGAAGGAGACAATCAGCATTCTGAATTCAACCAATACTCGCCGTACCGGTATAAGGCGACAAAGGTGCGCGAGCTGGGAGCGAAGCTGATCATCGTGGTGACCGGACCCGTGGATGATGATCGGGATGCATTGCTCCGGCTCACGTACGACAACAGCATGGCGAACGCCGGGATCATGGCCGTTTCGATGACACGCAATGCGGTCGACAAGCTGTTGCAGTCGAGCGGCATGACAATCAAGCAACTGCAGGAAGAGATCAACAGCTCGAAGAAGCCGAAATCATTTGTTCTTCAGAACGTCACGTTCGATGCGGCGACGGAAGTGCATGAAGTCCGGTTGAAAACCAAAAACGTCATCGGATTTGTGGAGGGATCGGATCCAAAGTTGAAGGATGAGATTGTGGTGATTGGCGCGCACTACGATCACCTTGGCATGGGGGGTGAAAACTCCGGATCGCTGCGGCCCGATACGATTGCGGTCCACAACGGTGCCGACGACAATGGATCAGGAACCGTCGGCATGCTTGAGCTGGCGCAGTACTTCAGCGCGAAGCGGAGCGGGTTGAAGCGGAGCATGATGTTCATGGCATTTGCGGCGGAAGAGCTCGGGTTGCTCGGCTCGGCTGACTACGTGAAGAACCCCACCGTAGATCTGACAAAGATCGCCGCGATGATCAACATGGATATGATCGGGCGGTTGAACGAACGGAAGCTGATTGTCTATGGAGTCGGGACCTCTCCGGGATTCACCGATCTCGTGAACCGGCACAACACCGATTCGGCATTCGTGCTCAAGCTCAATCCGGACGGATTCGGACCGAGCGATCATGCATCGTTCTATGGGAAGAATATTCCGGTATTTCATTTCTTCACCGATTTGCATGGAGACTATCACAGACCGTCCGATGATGAGCCGTTGATCAACTATGAGGGGATGGTTCAGGTCTTGAAGTTCGTGCGGGAGGTTGCCACGGATCTGGATAAGCTCACAGAGAAGCCGTCGTACGTGCAGGTTGAAGTCCCCCGCCCCACCGGCGGTGGACGCGGAGTCCGTGCCTACACCGGAACGATACCCGATTTCGGTGAGCAGGTGGAAGGGATGAAGATTTCAGGGGTGCGCGAAGGGAGTCCAGCTGAAAAAGCGGGGCTCATCGGCGGAGACGTCATCATCAAGTTCGGCAAGGTTGAGATCAAGAATCTCTATGACTACACCTTTGCACTGGGTGAGTACAAGATTGGTGATGAAGTTGACATCGTGGTGAAACGGGGCAGTGAAGTGTTGACCTTCAAGATTGTGCTGGAGAGAAGGAATTAGGTTCGCGGCTTTGCGAGCCGATGGGAAAGATAAACCGCGGAGAGCGCAGAGAATACGCAGGGTAGAGAGTCGATGCTCTCTGATTACTCTGCGAACCTCTGCGTCCTCTGCGGTTTTCTTTTTGGAGCAGAGATTTTGGGAGTCCGATTACATGAGAAACAAACAAAAACCCTTTAAAGGGGTTTTCCTTTTTTCGGGGCCGACACCGATAGAACGCATTGGGTCGTAAAATCAAAAAAGCCCAGCGCATGCCAGGCTTTTCTTTCAATCCGAAATCTGCAATCTTCAATTCACAATTCTAAGCGGGGCCGATCCGCCTACACTGCCCACCTTCACTTTCGTTACGGTGGATAAACGTTTCGGCGGACAGGCGGGACAGAAATCCACGGCTGGTACATGAAAACGTCAACCCCCGCAAGGGGGGGTTGACGTTTTATGCGGGGCCGACGGGACTCGAACCCGCGACCTCCTGCGTGACAGGCAGGCGTTCTAACCAAGCTGAACTACGACCCCGAAAATTCTGACCCCTACGATCTAACCTCTGAGCGGAACAAATATAACAAACCGTTGCTGAATCTACAAGAAGAAAAATCTCCTGCCAAGAACCAATTGGGCGTATGGAGTTGTTTCAGCTTCAGAGCCAGCTCTTTGTGCCCCCCAAAGCAGCGGGACGCAAACGGCGCGCACGAGGGTGCATCAGAGAAAGAGCGGTCTTCCCTGCCCCAGTAGCTCCTTGGTCCTCAGCGACTTTCTAATCATTGTCCCGAGAGGAAGTTGATAATGAGCTTGACCATGACCTCCTTCTGCTTGGGATTGCTCTCAGCAACCAACAGCGTCAGGGCAACGAGGGAATTGTCGTTGATCTTTCGATCACCATTGGGGGAGGTGAGAAGGTCGTTCTTTTAGAAACCAAATAAACAAGAGAGAGGCGATGCGCTTGTTGCCGTCGACGAACGGATGGTCTTTGATAAGGAAGTAAGAAGATGTGCCGCCTTTTCTTCAATGTTGGGATAGAGTTCCGAGCCTCCGAATGTTTGTTCGATGCCACGGAGGATGCCTTTGAGAACACCTCGTTCTTTTTCCCGCCCGAACAGATCACCCGCCTCTTTCCGCTGCATCAGGTTCTTGCGAAGTTGACCGATAAACCCCAACCGGACGAATCCGAATCGTCAAACCAGATCAAAATCCCGTGAACATGATTTGGCATGATCACGAATTCATCCAAAATCGCGTGCGACACATGGACCGGAATGTCCATCCAACATTGACGCGCGATCTCCCCAATCGCTGATAATTTCATCTCCCTTTTCACAATCTCCCAAAACACACACGCACGGTCTTTCGTGCATATGGTCACAAAATATCCTCCCGCCCGCGAATAATCATATCCCTTCAACCGAATCGATCGTCTGTGATATCGTTTTTCTTTTCACTTCTTATCCCCCCAAATAAAACAACAAACCCGCGCGATCACACCGAAGGGGGCTACTGCGCGGATCCATATATTCATTCAACAACAACGCGTGTAATGGCTTTCCTGTGGCATCATCTGCCACATTCCCCCGAAAGCCGCGGGGAAAGGTTGAGAAAATATGCCTGACAATCGACGATTTCCAGGTGCAGACCGTCAGGTGCGAACATTTTTGTCTCCTCAGCTGAGCATTGGCATATGTCGCCGATCTTGACCCGCTTCGCAGAAAGCTTTTGAGTCAGCTGGGTACTGTGAAGGTCGATTCAACTCCTCCGATGGCATGCAGATGCCGGATCTCGGTCCGGCATGACAAGGAAGTGGGATGTGAATTCCCTTCGGGAGACGATGGTGCCGGCCGGAAGACTTCATCCAGATGACCGTCACCTCAAAGGCTGACGGTCATCTTTCCATCTCAATTCTGGAATTGGACCTCATTCTGTCTGCAATTTGATGAGGCAGATTCTTCACCCGTCCCGACCGCTGTCGGGATCGGCACGGGATTCAGAATGACATTGCGCGGGGAGTCTCAATTCTGCTCCTCCCCCGATGCAAAGTTTCCATCTCTCACGCCACAAAATTGCGGAACGCCAGGCATACGTTTAGTGTTCATCAGTGCAACGGTCTCCAGGAGCATGTCTCATTTTTGCTTCTCGAGACTTATTTGTATATTGGACTTGATTTTGCCAGCGTCACATGGAGAAGAAGGAGCGTAGATGAGCACGAGTGCTACGGCAGTCGAACAGAAGAAGAACGATTCACGCGTGATGGGCCTTCCGAAGAAAACCCTTCTCAAATGGTACGATGAGATGCTGCTCATCCGCCGATTCGAGGAGAAATGCGCCCAGCTGTACGGAATGGGAAGAATCGGAGGGTTCTGCCACCTCTATAACGGTCAGGAAGCAGTCTCCACCGGCTCGATCGGCGCGACAACCGAGGAAGACTATGTGATTACTGCCTACCGGGACCACGGCCTGGCCCTCTCAAAAGGGATTACTGCCAACGCAGTCATGGCCGAGATGCTCGGAAAGGCCACCGGCACCACTAAGGGGAAAGGGGGCTCGATGCACCTCTTCGACCACAAGAAGAATTTCCTTGGAGGACATGCGATCGTCGGTGGACATCTTCCAATTGCCGCCGGGGTGGCTTTCGCCATCAAGTACCGGAAGGAGAAGAAGGTGATCCTCTGCTACATGGGGGACGGCGCCACCAATATCGGTTCATTCCATGAAACCCTGAACATGGCTTCGCTCTGGAAGCTTCCCGTTATTTTCATCATCGAAAACAATCGATACGGAATGGGGACCTCAGTTGAACGCTCTTCCGCCATTGTGGACCTTCATAAGCGAGCCCTGGCCTATAACATGCGGAATGAGGTGGTTGACGGTCACGATGTTCTTGCAGTGTACAAAGCGACTAAAGAAGCAGTCGATCTCGCAAAAAGCAGTTATGAACCGACACTCCTCGAGATGCGCACCTTCCGGTACCGCGGACATTCGATGTCCGATCCCATCCATGGCCATTACCGCTCGAAAGACGAAGTCGAATCACAAAAGAAACTCGATCCCATCGAGCTTTTTGCCGATGTGCTGCGCGCCGAAAGCATCGCCGATGACTCATATTTCAAGGATGTGGAAAAGCGAACCAAGAAGATCGTTGAGGAGGCCACCGCCTTTGCTGAACAGAGCCCCGATCCTCCGCTCGAAGAGTTGTATACCGATGTCTATCGCGAAACGGGGGGAGAATAGAACATGCCGACAGTCAGTTTTCGGGAAGCATTGAATCAGGCGATGGACGAGGAAATGGCGCGCGATGACCGTGTCTTTCTCATGGGTGAGGAGGTCGCGTACTATCAGGGCGCGTATAAGGTCAGTCAGGGCCTCCTTCAGAAATATGGTGAGACGCGCATCGTCGATACACCGATTGCAGAAGAAGGATTTGTGGGAATCGGGATCGGCGCCGCGATGGTCGGCCTACGACCGATCATCGAAGTGATGACATTCAACTTCTCCCTCGTCGCGTTTGACCAGATCGTGAATCACGCGGCCAAGATGTATTCGATGTCGGGGGGACATTACTATGTTCCGATGGTAATCCGAGGACCGGGAGGCGCCGCGCACATGCTCGCCGCCACGCATTCGCAATCTCTCGAATCGCTGTACGCCCACTTCCCCGGACTCAAGGTCGTCATGCCGTCGAATCCAAAAGATGGCAAAGGTTTGTTGAAGACCGCGATCCGCGACGAGAATCCGGTCATCTTTATCGAAAGCGAGATGATGTACGGCGATAAAGGAGAGATCCCCGAAGGGGAGTACACGATCCCTCTTGGTGTCGGCGAGATCAAACGAGAAGGAAAAGACGTGACGATTGTCTCGTGGTCAAAGATGCTCACACGCGTTGCGACCAAGGCGGCCGAAGAACTTTCAGGGATGGGGATCAGCGCCGAACTGATCGACCCGCGCACGATCCGGCCGATGGACTGGGATATGATCGTCAATTCCGTGAAGAAAACGAACAGGCTCGTGATCGTTGAGGAGGGATGGCCGTTTGCCGGCGTGGGGGCTCAGATTTCTCACGAAGTGATGCAGAGGGCTTTCGACTACCTCGATGCCCCTATCGAGCGAGTCACTCAGGAAGATGTCCCTCTCCCCTACGCGCACAATCTTGAAGTCGCATCACTGCCGAATGTCGAGAAGGTCGTGAAGGCCGTGAAGAAGGTCTTATATCAGAACGGACAATAGAGAAAACGAATGGCAACCAAAGTCCTGATGCCCAAGCTGAGCGATACCATGTCCGAGGGGGTTATCCTCAAGTGGCTTCGCAAAGAGGGAGATCCGATCAAGCAGGGGGAGATTCTTGTGGAGATCGAATCCGACAAGGCCGACATGGAGCTCGAGGCGTACGATACCGGCGTGGTGCGAAAGATCTTTGCTCCCGCGGGGGCCAAGACACCAATCGGCGATCCGATCGCGATTATTGGCGAGCCGGACGAAGATATTTCCGAACTCCTCAAGTCGGACTCTCCGGCCGAGAAGCCGTCTGCGGATGTGTCACCCGCCCCGGCGCCGAAACCTGCCGTCGAATCTCGTCCAGAACCTCCGCCAGTCGCTACATCGACCGACGCACGGCTCAAGGCATCGCCTCTGGCGCGCCGCATCGCCGAAGATAAAAACGTTGATCTACGTTCTGTAGCCGGTTCCGGTCCGCAAGGAAGGATCATCAAACGTGATCTTGAGACGCGGCCTGCCACAGGCCCTCCGGCCGCTGTGGTCCAGAGAGCAATCCCAACCGGCACGACCGAACGCGTCGAGCTCTCCCCCATTCGCAAAACCATTGCCCTGCGCATGACGCAAAGCAAGACGACCGCTCCGCACTTCTACGTGACCGTAGAAATCGACATGGAAAACGCCATTGCGTTTCGCGATCAGCTCAATGAAGTCAATGAATCGAAAATCAGCTTCACCGATATCATCATCAAGGCGGCCTCCTCCTCGCTCCTGAAGCATCCGTACGTCAACGCGACCTATCAAGGGGACGCGATGGTGCAATATGGATACACCCATATTGGTGTTGCTGTCGCTCTGGAATCGGGACTCGTCACTCCGGTCATTCGAAACTGCGAAGTGAAGGGGATCGCACAGATCAACGCCGAACTCCGCGATCTTGCGGAACGGGCGCGCAATCGCAAGCTCAAGCCCGAAGAGTATCAGGGGGCGACCTTCACGATCAGCAACCTCGGGATGTTTGACGTTGAGGATTTCGTCGCCATCATCAATCCCCCCGAAGGGGCAATCCTCGCCGTCGGTTCGATTCTTCAGAAACCTGTCGTCCGGGCGGGACAGATTGTTGTCGGTTCGACGATGAAGGTGACCCTTTCGTCGGATCATCGCATAATCGATGGAGCAATTGCGGCGCGGTTCCTCCAGGATTTCAAGTCCATCCTCGAACATCCTGCGTCTCTCGCGCTTTGAGAGGCTGTTCACAAAGCTTCAGGATAGGCATTTCTGCCTGTCCAAAGCGATCCAAAGTGGTCAGACAAGAATGTCTGACCTACGCTGGACGATCAATTTCAACATCCTGCTAAACACCAAAGCATTGAACTCGCCGTACCTCACTTCTCCATGACTATGGGATCTCGAATTATTCATCATCTGAGTTTCCCCCTATGAAAGGGATGCTCAAGAGGCAATTCACCCGTGAGATTTCCGGCATCGGACTTCCCTTTCTGGCGTTTGGCGTTGCGCTGAATCTGACGCTCGGTCAACTGACCTCCGCCCTCAAGATCCCGATGTATCTCGATTCAGTCGGCACCGTTCTCGTTGCCGTTCTGTGCGGCCCTCTTTCCGCGATGCTTGCCGGATCGCTTGCGAACTTCCTTGCTTCGGCGCTCGGGAGTCCCGGAATGGTGTTCTTCATCCCGGTTGTGCTTGTCATCGGTGCATTCACAGGGTTCATCGCCTCACGCGGATGGTTCCGCTACTGGTATCTCGTCATTCCCGCGGGAATTCTTCAGGGGCTTCTCGCAGCCCTTGTTTCCGCTCCGATTTCTGCGTACCTATTCAGCGGTGTGATGTTGGCGGGAACCGATTTCCTTGTCATGTACTTCCGGTCGATGGGAAATTCCCTGCTTGAGAGTGTGCTCTATCAGGGTTTTGCCTCGGATCCGGTCGACAAAACGATCTCCTACCTTCTCACATTTCTCGTTGTCCATAGTCTGCCGAAGTCAATCCTTGCTCGATTCTATGGTGGAAAAAACATCATCCCGCGATCCCCTGACAAACCATCGGCTGGATCTGGTCCAGATCATCGGTGACAGGCTTTCGTTTGCCCTCCTCATCGGGGTCAGTGCCTTTTTTGTCCAGTGGGAAGCCAATCTCGCTCTTTTCCTTCTTCTCCTGATTCTGCGAGTTACGACTTCGCTATTCCGACCTTCAACTCCGAAGGCCTCGCTCCTCTTCCGGCGATTTGTACGATATTTTCTCCTCCTGACCGCGATTATGGTTGGGGTGAATGCCGTGCTTGTGCGTGAAGGAGAGATTCTTGGCGCGCTTGTTGGAATTCCTTTTTATCAGGGGGGAGTAATATTTGGTCTGACAACCGGACTCCGCCTTCTTGTTCTTGCGACTATGCTCGGCATGATATTTGGATCGACTCCGCTCACCGACTTTGCCGACTATCTTGGAAGACTGGGCCTCCCTTCGGCTGTCGTCCTTACCCTACTGCTCAGCCTCCATTTCATCGAAATGCT
>Ga0208244_100775_pt1 | contig 24578 bp, 27 predicted proteins | sample SubbioCR12Aug_5A_FD_184828 | JGI IMG/M metagenome (GOLD analysis project Ga0208244, IMG submission 184828) | Serpentinite rock and fluid subsurface biosphere microbial communities from McLaughlin Reserve, California, USA - CR12Aug_5A (SPAdes) | ecosystem: Environmental > Terrestrial > Deep... | reverse complement strand
GCCGCCAAACGCCTCAACGAGGCCAAGGAAAAACTCTTTCAACTTATCAACAAATCCCAACAACGCGCCGCCTGAATCAGCTCAATTCACAACACCGCCCAGGCTCATGTCCGGATTGGAAAATACTCTACAACGCCCTCCCATGGTTCGTTGCGCGGGCTCGCATTGTAGCTTTCCGGGGTGAGAGAGGGAGCTACAACTGGGCCGCGCCGACTACCAGCGCCAGCACGATTGTAGCTTTCCGGGGTGAGAGAGGGAGCTACAACCCCGGGTAGTTGGGGTTGACCATGTGATTGATTGTAGCTTTCCGGGGTGAGAGAGGGAGCTACAACCGCAGGGTTGCAATTATAGAACGCGCCGTGATTGTAGCTTTCCGGGGTGAGAGAGGGAGCTACAACTTGATGATAGTCTGCGCGATGTCGGCGACGATTGTAGCTTTCCGGGGTGAGAGAGGGAGCTACAACCCGGCGACGTGCGCACCGTATCCGACGCCGATTGTAGCTTTCCGGGGTGAGAGAGGGAGCTACAACTTTCAGGACGGGGCAAACCCCACGCCCCATCCTGAAAGTTGAGCCCCTTGCGGGGCTGTCTATAAATGGATGCCCGCTATAATCGCGCCCCATGCGTATTGACGATTTTGATTTTCACCTCCCGTCCGACCTGATCGCGCAGCTGCCGTCCGCGGTGCGTGGCGGCAGCCGACTGCTGCACGTCGGGGCGTCCGGCGCGCTCGCCGACCGCTGGTTTTCCGAGCTGCCGACCCTGCTGCACCCGGGCGACCTGCTGGTGATGAACGACACCCGCGTGATCAAGGCACGGCTGTTCGGCAGCAAGGACTCCGGCGGCAAGGTCGAGCTGCTGGTGGAACGGGTCACGGACGAATTCGAAGCCTTGGCCTTCATCCGTGCGAGCCATGCGCCGAAGCCGGGTTCGCGCATTCAGCTTTCCGAGGACATCACCCTCGATGTACTGGCCCGGCAGGACGACCTGACGCAGCTGCGTTTTCCACGCCCGGTGCTGGCGGTGCTGGACCAGCTCGGCCAGCTGCCGCTCCCCCCCTACATCGCTCACACGCCGACCGACGACGACGAGGCACGCTATCAGACGGTGTACGCCAACGAACCCGGCTCGGTGGCGGCGCCGACGGCCGGCCTGCATTTCGACGACGCGATGCTGGATGCGCTGCGCGAGCAGGGCGTGCGCACGGCGCAGGTGACCTTGCATGTGGGTGCGGGCACCTTCCAGCCGGTGCGGGTGGATGACATCGCCGAGCACAGGATGCACAGCGAGCGCTACACGATTCCGCAGGCGACCGTCGACGCGATCCGTGAGACGCGCGCTCGCGGCGGCCGCGTGGTGGCGGTGGGCACCACCAGCCTGCGCGCATTGGAAGCTGCCGCGCAGCATGGGGCGCTGCACGCGGGCTCCAACGAAACCGATATCTTCATCACGCCCGGCTATCGCTTCCAGGTGGTCGACGCGCTCATCACCAACTTCCATCTACCCAAGTCCACGCTCCTGATGCTGGTCTCCGCCTTTGCCGGCGTGGACGCCATCCGCGCGGCCTACGCCCACGCCATCGCCGAGCGCTACCGTTTCTTCAGCTATGGCGACGCGATGTTTTTAGAAAAAAGCTGCCTGGAAAAACGCCCACCCGAATGAAATTCGACCTCCTCGCCACCGACGGCGGGGCACGCCGCGGCCAGCTTCATCTCGCGCATGGCACCGTGCAGACCCCAGTGTTCATGCCGGTCGGCACCTACGGCACGGTAAAAGCAATGTCGCCGGCGGAGCTCACCGACATCGGCTTCGAGATGGTGCTGTCCAACACCTTCCACCTGTGGCTGCGCCCGGGGCTGGAGGTGGTTGAAAAGTTTGGCGGGCTGCACCGTTTCATGGGCTGGGACAAGCCCATCCTCACCGATTCGGGCGGCTTCCAGGTGTTCAGCCTCGGCAAGCTGAGGAAAATCACCGAGGAAGGCGTGAAGTTCGCCTCGCCGATCAACGGCGACAAGCTGTTTCTGACGCCCGAGATCTCGATGCAGATCCAGCACACGCTGAATTCCGACATCGTGATGATTTTCGACGAGTGCACGCCCTACCCCGCCACCGAGCGCGAAGCCGCCGATTCGATGCGGATGAGCCTACGCTGGGCCGAACGCTCGAAAACCGCGCATGCCGGCAACCCCAATGCGCTCTATGGCATCGTGCAGGGCGGCATGTACGAGGCGCTGCGCGACGAATCGGCGCGCGAGCTGATCGGCATGGACTTCGACGGCTACGCCATCGGCGGCCTCTCGGTGGGCGAACCGAAGGACGACATGGCGCGCATCCTCGCCCACACCGCGCCGCAGCTGCCGGCCGCCAAGCCGCGCTACTTGATGGGCGTCGGCACGCCGTCCGATCTGGTCGCGGCGGTGGCGCAGGGGATCGACCAGTTCGACTGCGTGCTGCCGACGCGCAACGCGCGCCACGGCATCCTGTACACCCGGCATGGCGACATGCGCATCCGCAACGCACGCTGGAAAACCGACACCGCGCCGATCGACGACGAATGCACCTGCCACACCTGCACCCATTTCAGCCGCGCCTACGTGCACCACCTGATCCGCGCCGGCGAAATCCTCGGCGCGCGGCTGGCCACGATCCACAACCTGCACTATTACCACCGCCTGATGGCCGACATGCGTGGCGCCATCGAGACCCATTGCTTTGCCGATTTCACGGTGCGGTTTCACGAGATGCAAACACGCGGGTGGTAGAATTGCCCGGTTTTATTAATCCGCATTTGGAGCGCCAACCATGATTTCTCTCGCCCACGCACAAGCCGCCGCGCCGGCCACCCCCGGCTTTACACAGTTCCTGCCGCTCATCATCATCTTCATCCTGTTCTGGTTCATGCTCATCCGCCCGCAGATGAAGCGCGCCAAGGAGCAGAAAAAGATGCTGTCTGAAATCCAGAAAGGCGATGAAGTCATCACCGCCAGCGGCCAGGTCGGCAAGATCGCCAAGATCGGCGAACAGTTCGTTTCTCTGGAAATCGCCGACGGCGTGATCACCCACGTGCAAAAACAGTCGATCCAGACCCTGCTGCCCAAGGGCACGATCAAAGGTATTTAGGGACCAGGATTTAGGGACTGGGAACCAGGGGATGAGCGGCTGTGCCGCGCATTTTCTAACCACTAGCCCCCCAGCCCCTACACCTAGCTCCTAGTCCCTAATTCCTAGCCCCTAGAAAACATGAATCGCTTCCCGCTCTGGAAATATGCACTCATCGGCTTTGCGCTGGTGGCTGCCTTCCTCTACGCCCTCCCCAACTTTTTTGGCCAGGTTCCAGCGGTGCAGGTATCGCCGGTGCGCACCACCGAAAAGGTCGACACTGTGCTGATGGCGCAGATGGAATCGCTGCTCAAGGCATCCAGCGTGGCCTACAGCGGGATGGAGCTGGCGGACAACAGCATCAAGGCACGCTTTGCCAGCACCGACCTGCAGATCAAGGCCAGGGATGTGCTTGAGACCGGCCTGGGTGAGCGCTACACGGTCGCACTGAACCTGCTGCCGGCCTCGCCTGCCTGGCTGACGGCGGTCGGCGCGCTGCCGATGAATCTCGGCCTCGACTTACGCGGCGGCGTGCACTTCCTGCTCGAAGTCGACATGAAAACCGCGCTGGAAAAAGCCGCCATTCGCTATCAGAACGATTTCCGCACCGAGCTGCGCAGCGACAAGATCCGCTACGGCCGCATCAGCCGCGAAGGCGATGCCGTCACCGTGCATTTTGCCACCCGCGACCAGCGCGACGCCGCCGTCGACAAACTGGGGACGGCGTTCGCCGATCTGGCCTACACCTCCGAAGACCAGGCTGAAACCTTCACCCTGACCGCGCGGCTGAAGCCGGAAGCCGAAAAACAGGTGCAGGAATTTGCCCTGCAGCAGAACATCACCACCTTGCGCAATCGCGTCAACGAGCTCGGCGTGGCCGAGCCGGTCATCACGCAGCAGGGCGCCAGCCGCGTCGTGGTGCAGTTGCCCGGCGTGCAGGACACCGCCAAGGCCAAGGACATCCTCGGCCGCACCGCCACCCTTGAAATCCGCATGGTCGACGAACTGGCCGACCCGATGGCGCTGGCCCAGGGCCAGGCGCCGTTCGGCACGGACATCGTGCCCACCCGGGATGGCACGCTGATCGCAGTGAAAAAGGATGTGGTGCTGACCGGCGACTCGATCACCAACGCCACGCCGGGCTTCGACAACACCAGCGGCCAGGCAGCGGTGCACATCAACCTGGACGGCACGGGCGCGCGCATCTTCAAGGACGTGACGCGCGAAAACGTCAACAAGCGCATGGCCATCCTGCTGATCGAAAAAGGCCGTGCCGAAGCGATCACAGCGCCGGTGATCCGCGAGGAAATCGGCGGCGGCCGGGTGCAGATCACCGGCATGGAATCCGCGCAGGAAGCCTCCGATGTTGCCCTGCTGCTGCGCGCCGGCGCGCTTGCCGCGCCGATGCAGATCATCGAGGAACGCACCGTCGGCCCCAGCATGGGCGCCGAGAACATCGCCAAGGGCTTCAACGCCAACATCTGGGGCTTCATCGTTGTGGTGATGTCCATCACCTTCTACTACCGGGTGTTCGGACTGTTCTCGTCGATCGCGCTCGCCATCAACGGCTTTTTCCTGATCGCGCTGCTGTCGATGCTGCAGGCCACGCTCACCCTGCCCGGCATGGCGGCAATTGCGCTCACGCTCGGTATGGCGATCGACGCCAACGTGCTGATCAACGAGCGGATTCGGGAAGAGCTGCGCAATGGGGCCACCCCGCAGGCGGCGATCAGCGCCGGCTACGAACGTGCCTGGGGCACGATCCTCGACGCCAACGTCACCACCCTGATCGCCGGCTTCTCGCTGTTCTGGCTCGGCTCGGGTCCGGTGCGCGGCTTTGCCGTGGTGCTGTGCCTCGGCATTCTCACCTCGATGTTCAGCGCCATGACCGTGTCGCGTGCGATGGCCAATCTCACCTATGGCCGCCAGGCGCGCCTGACCAAGCTCTCGATTTAAGGCCTGACCATGATCGAATTCTTCCCCTTCAAAAAAACCATTCCCTTCATGAGCTGGGGGAAGGCGACCACTGCAATTTCGCTGCTTACATTCATCTTTTCGGTGTGGGCACTGTGGGACCGCGGCCTCAACCTCGGCGTCGACTTCACCGGCGGCACCGTGATCGAGGTTAGCTACGACCAGCCCGCCGACCTGTCGGCAATCCGCGGCGCGCTGGAAAAGACCGGCCTGCCGGAAGTCACGGTGCAGCACTTCGGCACCAGCCGCGACGTCCTGATCCGCCTGCCGGTCCGGGGCGACGCCGACGCCGCCCAGACCAGCAACCGCGTGATGGTCGCGCTGACCGAGGCCGATGCCGGGGTGGAACTCAGGCGGGTCGATTTCGTCGGTCCGCAGGTCGGCAAGGAGCTTTATGACAGTGGCGCCCTGGCCCTGCTGGTGGTGATATTCGGCATCATGGCCTATCTGGCGATCCGCTTCGAGTGGCGCTTCGCGTTGGCCGGCATGCTCGCCAACCTGCACGACATCATCATCATCCTCGGCCTGTTCGCGTTCTTCCAGTGGGAGTTCACGCTGACCGTGCTGGCCGGCGTGCTGGCGATCCTGGGCTACTCGGTCAACGAATCGGTGGTCATCTTCGACCGGATCCGCGAAAACATCCGCAAGCTGCGCGGCGCAACCATCCCGCACATCATCGACGACGCCATCACCCGCACCATGAGCCGCACCATCATCACTCACGGCTCCACCCAGATCATGGTGCTGTCGATGCTGTTCTTCGGCGGCGAGGCGCTGCACAACTTCGCGCTCGCACTCACCATCGGCATCCTGTTCGGCATCTATTCTTCGGTTCTGGTCGGCTCGCCGCTGCTGCTGATGTTCGGCATCAAGCGCGAGCACTTCATCAAGCCGGTGGAGAAGAAGGAAGAAGCGGTCGTGTGACTAGAAGCCGAGAGTCGAGAGCGGAGAGCAAGACCGCCCCGCTCTCGACTCTCCGCTCTCGACTCTCCGCTATACAAAATGCTCCACGACCTCATCCAACTCATCGTCAGCACCGTCGGCGCCTGGGGTTACCCGGGCATCTTCCTGTTGATGGCGCTGGAGTCGAGTTTTTTTCCCTTCCCCAGCGAAGTGGTGATGATTCCGGCTGGCTACCTCGCCTACAAGGGCGAGATGAATCTGGCGCTGGCGATCCTTTCCGGCATCGGCGGCAGCCTGTTCGGCGCGCTGTTCAACTACTGGCTGGCGGTGAAGTTCGGGCGGCCGTTTCTGCTGCGCTATGGAAAATACGTACTGTTCAAGGAGCACTCGTTACAGCGCATGGAAGGGTTCTTCGCACGCCACGGCCATATCTCCACCTTCACCGGGCGACTGATTCCTGCTGTGCGGCAATACATTTCGCTGCCGGCGGGGCTGGCGCGCATGAATCTCGCTGTGTTCAGCTTCTACACCGCGCTCGGCGCGGGCATCTGGATCACCATTCTCGCGGTGCTCGGTTACAGCCTGGGCCACAACGAGGCGGCCACCCGCGACAACCTGCATCTCATCACGCTGATCACGCTGGGCGCGGTCGCGGTGATCGTGCTGCTCTACGTGCGCCTCAAACTGAAGAAAAAAATGCTGCGCTAATGCAACCCTTGTAGGCCGGGCAGACGTTCAGCCCTGCTTGGCGCCGCTTGAACGCACGCTGCCGACGCCCCGGATAAAGATGGGGACACCCGTTATTTCCGGTTCGCGGCACCCGGCATGGTGCGCGCACGATTGACGTCCAGCGCGCAATCGAAGGGAGGACTGTTCTCCATCGTCAGGGCAAGCGCGTAAGCCGTCGCCGGACGCATGTTCACCGCCACCATGTCGATGCCCGAAATACGGCACATGGCCGCAACATTCACCAGCCAGGTGTAATACAGCTTGTCGACGACGGGCACATTTTTCAGATCGTAAAGCAGGCGTCGCGCCCGCATCTGCTGCAAGGTCCCTGTCAGGGGAACGAGATAGGTATCCGGTTCGCCCAGATCCAGCCCATCGGTCGGTTCCAGCAAGACATTGCCGTCACCGATCGGCGTCAGGTGCATGCCCTGAACCATGGCTTACCGTTCCTCCCGGTGGTCAATGACGATGCGTATCTGCGGCATGGACGGTGATGCCGAGCAGGCTGAAGGCCTCCTTGAGACCGTCCGACAAGGTCGAGCGAGTCGACACCATCGACAGATCGATGTTCAGGCTGGTAATCGCGCGGGCAATCTCGGGGCGGATACCGGTCAGGATCGCCTTGGCGCCCATCAGGCCGACCGCGCGGATCATCTGGACCAGATGATGCGACACCTGCGAATCGATCGCCTGTACCCCCGTCACATCGATCACCACGACCTTGGCGCGATCCTCCTCGATGCGCGACAGCATGTTCTCCATCACGGACATGGTGCGCGAGGAATCCAGCGTACCAATGATCGGCAGCGTCAGCACGCCATCCCATATTTCGGTGATCGGAGTCGAGGTGTGCTTGAGTTCCTCCTGCTGCGCCTGGATGGTACGTTCCTTCTCGGCAAGGTAAACATGGAACACATCGAGAATGATGTCGTTGAACACCGAGGCCAGCAACAGCAGGATTTCGCGCGTCTGGTGGAAATTGACGGTATCGTCGGCTTCCAGATTGTCGAGAAACACTTCCTGCATGAAATGGATGTAGCGCACGAACTCTTCAAGATTGCCGCCGCGGATCTGGATCTGCTGCGAGAAATTACTGAAGAACTGCCGCAAAGCCTTGTACTCGCTGCCACGCCGGTCCACCTTCTCGCCCGCCTGCAACAACAGGACGAACAGCTCGAGGAACTCGAGGCTGTAGTCGTTGATCTCGTCGAGCGTGAGCAGGTTGCCCTGGCCGAAGATGCTCTGGCCGCGTTTCTCGATGTTCTGCGAGATCGTGGCGACCTTGGTCATGATCTGCTCGATCAGCAGCTGGTTGGTGCTCTTGTCTGACTTAGTATTCTTGGCCACTTTCCTCCCCCTTTATTGGTGTTGCCCTTACAACAAGTATGGATTTGTCGTCATTGTTGCGCGTTATCACGTTGCCAAGCAATAGCGCGATGAGCTGCGGATGCAGGCGCCACAATCCCGGGAACGTGCTCAGGCTCCAATTTCTGCGCAGGCCGTCCGACGCGGTCACGAACAATGCCTGCTGCGGGAAGGGCAGTTCGACCATCTCGAACGAGCGATGCTCGTGCCCCAGCACGCCGGGCGAAAAATTGAGCACCCTGCGCTCGCCGTTGCAGATCAGGAAGGCAGCCATGTCGCCGACCCCGCAAATGCCAAGCCGCCTGGTGTCGAAATCGATTCCGCAGGCCATGGCCACGACGCCGCGCCCGCCACGTAGCCGATGCGACAGGTTCTGCAAGGCGCCATCGAGTGGCGTAGTCTCATCCAGCACCTCGTCGGCGCCGATCAGCACTTCGGCTGCTTCCTTGCCATGCCCGAGCCCATCCGCATGCAGCCATCGGATTCCAGGCCCATCCGGCCGCACGCAGATGCAGTCGCCGTTGTACACATCGTCCCGATAGGCGCGCACGTAATGCCCGCACTGAAAGCGTCGGGGGTTCGGCTTGTTGCCGACATGGAAACGCGCCCACACGGCCATGCCATGCCATGGCGAATCGCGTGCCATCCCACGCGGCAGCGTATAGAACTCGCACTCGGAAGAAAGCCGCTGGACCGCGCCAAGCCCCTTGCCCATTGTGCCCGAGGTCGTATAGCCATCCTGCAGGGCCACCGGCAGATTCGGTATGCCGGGCCCGAAATCGAGCGCGAACAGGTCCAGCGCCGTAAACTCACTGTTGCCCTGTTCCCATATTTGCATCAGACCGTGACGGCCCGCGTACTTGAGCTGGTTGGTAATGATTTCGTTGCAGACCAGCTCGATGCGCTCGCGCACCGTATCCTTGAAGCCCATGCGGCGCGAAACCGCGCGCAACTTCGAGCGCAACAGCACCTGACTGCTGTCGTCGCTGATGACCTGATCGAGCAGAAGCCTGGTTTTCAATCGTGCCCCACTACGCCCGGCGTAATGTCGTCTTCGGTCGCGTACTGGCCGCGACCGCGTCTTTTGGCCTCATAGAGCGCGGCGTCGGAACGGCCGACCAGCGATTCGACGTTGTCGTCGGCGCGGCACAGCGCAATGCCGATACTCACCTTGCCGTTCATGCCATCCAGCACCTTGCTTGCGATGCGCGCCGCAATCTCGATGTCACAGAAGGCAATGGCCGCAAATTCATCGCCCCCCATGCGACAGAGAATATCCACATGCTCGCGGACGGCGGCACGCATGGCATGCGCCATCTTTTTCAGGTATTCGTCGCCGTACTGGTGGCCATGCGTGTCGTTGACCTGCTTGAAATGGTCGAGATCGAACAACAGCAGGCACATCGGCTCATGCTGGCGCTGGCTGCGCAGCATCGCTTCACGCAGGCGCAGGTCATAGGCACCGCGGTTATGAAGCCCTGTCAGCGCATCGGTTTCGGCCTGGTGGATCGATGCTTCAAGCTCGCGCTTCTTCTTTTCCAGCACCGATTCCATCTCGGCAATCTGCGCTGCGGCCTCGTGCATATAGCGTTCGAGATCCTCGCTGATCTGCCGGTTGCTGCGCTTGAGCAGCTCGGGATCGGCCGATTCGCTGGCAAATCGCAGTTGTTCGGCGAGCTTGTCCACCTTCTGCGGGTCCGGCGTCAGCGGCAGCATGATGAGCGCGAAACGCTTGTCGTGCCATTCCAGAAACAGCGCACGGTCCTCAAGCATGAACCGCACCTCAATGGTGTTCGAGGCCGACAGCCCGTCACTGCGCAAGCTATCGAGCATCAGCACGGCCCGCGCCGATGCGGAAAACACATCGCCCCCCAGCACACCGACTGCATCGATGACAAAACGCGCCAGCCGCTGTCGATCAGGCTCGACGATCAGCGAAAGCGTCAGCAGGGGTTTGGCAGCTGTTTCCAAGGTATCCATAACCGCACTAACGGCATCTTGTTTTGCGGCATTCTAAAGGAAATGAAACCCAACGGTTCTTCCGCCGCCGGCGAATGGCCTTCCGGGGGCTGCCCCGACTATTTCTTCCCGACCGATCCGCGACGGTCAATTGCAGCCACGAGCCGCTTCCTGCATTAATCTTTTCATTTCCGACACCGCTTCTTTCCAGCCCACGAACAGCGCCTGCGCGACGATGGCATGGCCGATGTTGAGCTCATGGATACCCGGCAGCGCCGCGATGGGCTGCACGTTGTGGTAGGTCAGACCGTGCCCGGCGTTGACCGTCAAACCGATGCTGCGGCCGTAGGCGACCGCTTTGCGGATGCGCTCGAATTCGATCATGCGCAACGCGTCCGTCGCGGCGTCGGCATAGGCGCCGGTGTGGATCTCGACCACCGGCGCGCCGGCTGCATGCGCCGCATCGATCTGCGCAAAATCGGGATCGATGAAAAGCGAAACCCGGATCCCGGCATCCGCCAGCCGCGCGCACGCCGCCTGCATTTTTGGCAGCTGGGCGGCCACGTCGAGTCCGCCCTCGGTGGTCAGTTCCTCGCGTTTTTCCGGCACCAGGCAGACGTCCTGCGGCCGCGTGGCGATGGCAATGGCGAGCATTTCATCGGTCACCGCCATTTCCAGGTTCATTTTTGTTTTCAGGGCCTGGCGCAGGATCGCGACGTCGGCATCCTGGATGTGGCGACGGTCTTCACGCAAATGCAGGGTGATCGAGTCGGCGCCGGCAGTTTCTGCCATCAGCGCGGCCTCAACCGGGCTGGGGTAGCGGGTCTTGCGCGCCTGGCGCAGGGTGGCGATATGATCGATGTTGACGCCTAGATAGATGCTCATGGGTTCAGCCGGGGTAGATTGGGTTTGGCGGATTCAATTCTGTGAGTTCGCGTAACAACTGACGAGTATAAAGCGGCTTCGCGCCCAGGGTGTGGTTGATCAGGGTGCGCATCAGGGCCTTGGCCTCGACCAGCGTCGCCGGCCGTTCGAAGCGGCCGGCCGCCAGGTCGACCAGGGTCTGGCCCGAGACCGGGCAGCCCGGCTGCCCGCTCGCCCGCAGCGCGCCGCGTTCGGGCTGGAACACATAGCGGACTTCGGCCAGGATGGGTGTGCCGTTGTCGGCGTCGACGTCGAAGGTGGCGCCGTAGCCGATCTCGGACAGCAGGTTTTTCTCGAAGCGACGCAATATCCGCTCGAAATAGGTGGCGCGTTCAAAATCGGTGCCGCCCGCCTCGCCCGCCAACTGGTCGAGGGTGTCGGCATAGCGGTCGTACAGCAGCTCGTGCGCATCGCCGCGCGCCAGCAGGCGCAGCAGCAACTCGTTCAGATAAAACCCGCACATCAGCGCGCGCCCCTGCGGGGCGATCAGGCCGCCCCGCCATTCGGCGGCGTGCAGGGTTTTCAGTTCGGATTTGCCGAACCACGACAGCAGCAGCGGGGTGAACGGCTGCATCAACCCGCGCAGCGCCGAGGTGGGGCGGCGCGCGCCGCGTGCGATCAGCGCCGTGCGCCCGTGGCTGCGGGTGAGCACCTCCGCCACCACACTGGTTTCCTTGAAGGGATAGGTGTGGAGGATGAAGCCGGGCTCGTTGTTGATGCGATCAGAGGAAGACATAGACCGTCAAAAGATTTTCACCACAGAGGCACAGAGACACGGAGAAAGTCCTCGAAAAACCATACAGGGAAAACACTCGGCTTCCCACAACATATCGCCCCGACTGGTTTTACCTCTGTGTCTCTGTGTCTCTGTGGTGAGCGGTTTCCAACCATGCACCTGCTCTAATCCAGCCCGAGCGACCTCAGCATGCGCACATCGTCGGCCCAGCCGCCCTTGACCTTGACCCAGACCTCGAGATAGACCTTGCTGTCGAACGCGCGCTCCATGTCGAGGCGCGCCTGGGTGGAAATGGTCTTGAGCTTTTCGCCGCCCTTGCCGATGAGGATGGGCTTGTGGCTGTCGCGGTCGACCAGGATGGTGGCGAAGATGCGGCGCAGGTTGCCCTCTTCCTCGAACTTGTCGATGCTCACCGCAACCGCATAGGGGATTTCCTCGCCGCACAGACGGAAGACTTTTTCGCGAATGAGTTCGGCGGCCAGCTGGCGCTCGGTCTGATCGGTGACGTCGTCCGCCTCGAACAGCGGCGCGTTTTCCGGCAGGTGGGTTTGCAGGGTTTTCAGCAGTTCGTCGAGGTTGTTGCCCTGCTTGGCCGACACCGGGACGATCTCGGTAAACGCATGGGCGGCAGTGACTTCCTGCAGATAGGCCATCAGTTCGGCGCGATCCTTGACCTGGTCGATCTTGTTCACCACCAGGATCAGCGGGCGATCCTTGGGCAGCAACGCCATCACCTGACGATCCTCGTTCTTCAGCCGGCCCGCCTCCACCAGCATCATCACCACGTCGGTGTCCGACAGCGTTTCGCGCACCCGCTTGTTCATCGCGCGGTTCATGGTGCCGGTGTAGCGCGTCTGGAATCCCGGCGTATCGACAAAGACAAACTGCGCCTCGTCGGTGGTGTGAATGCCCATCACCCGGTGACGCGTGGTCTGCGCCTTGCGCGAAGTGATGCTGACTTTCTGCCCGACAAGGCGGTTGAGCAGCGTCGACTTGCCGACGTTGGGGCGCCCGACGATGGCGATGAGGCCACACTTGAATTCACTCATTTACGCAGTTCACTCTTCTTTGCTGCCTGTTCATTTCGTAACGCGGCGCACGCCTGGCGTGCGGCCTCCTGTTCGGCGGCGCGGCGGCTTTTGCCGACGCCGCGCGTGCTGAGCACGGGTCGGGTGAGCACGCACTCGACGATAAAGCTCTGGTCGTGCGCCTCGCCCTCGGTGTCGACCAGCTGGTAGTCCGGCAACGGCAGACGGCGTGACTGCAGGATTTCCTGCAATTCCGTCTTGGCATCCTTGCCCGAGGCCGAGGGGTCGATTTGCGCCACCAGCGGGGCAAACAGGCCGTTCACCACGCGCTGCGCCTCGTCAAACCCCGCCTCGAGAAAGATCGCGCCGAACAGCGACTCAAGCGCGTCGGCCAGAATCGAAGGGCGGCGGAATCCGCCGCTCTTGAGCTCGCCCTCGCCCAGCCGCAGGCTCTCGCCCAGCCTCAGGGCCGCTGCAATCTCGGCCAGGGTCTCCTGCCGCACCAGGTTGGCACGCAGGCGCGACAGGCTGCCTTCGGGCAAATCGGGAAACGCATCGTAAAGCGCACGGGCGACCGAGCAGTTCAGCACCGAGTCGCCGAGGAATTCGAGCCGCTCGTTGTTGACCGCACCGTAGCTGCGGTGCGTCAGCGCCTGGGTCAGCAGGTCGGCGCGGATAAAGGTATAACCCAGCGCCTGCTGCAGGCGCTGGGTCAGCAAGGCGTTATTCAATCCGGGCGGGCGCGGCGTTGGGGTTGGTGCTGGCACTGAAATCGACCACCAGGCTGACATTGCCGACAAGCTTGGTGCGGAATTCGTAATCAGCAGAAATAACCGGGGTGCCACCGCGACGGTCGATCGTGAGATGTTCCGGCTTGACCACTGTGACATAGCCGACGTTGGCGCGCCTGGCGAAATCGCTGCGGAGCTCGGCGTTGCTTTTCGACCTGAAATCGGATTCCTGCCCCATCGTGGCGAGAATTTTCTTCACCGAGAAAAACTCGATGTAGGCCGGCACCAGCTTCATTGCCAGCATGGCAATCGCCACCAGAACAACGGCGACGAACAGGAAGCCGATCATGCTCAGGCCGCGTTGCCGGGATTGCATGGGGCGTGTGCGGGTCATGGTGTGTCCTTATTTAAGAGTGGTGCCGATGCGGCCAAAATCGTCGAAGTTCATCCAGATGAAGAAGGCCTTGCCGACGATGTTGCGGTCCGGGACGAAGCCCCAGTAGCGGCTGTCGTTGCTGGCGTCTCGATTGTCGCCCATCGTGAAATACTGCCCGTCCGGAACCTTGCAGACGAAGCCTTCGCCCTCGGCATTGTAGGAGCAGTTTTCGCGGTAGGGGAAGTCCACCACCTGCGACGGATAGACCGCGGGCTTGCCCGGCTCGGTCATCATGGTGTGACCGACGCCGTTGAGATGCTCCCGATACACCATGGCAGTGACGTAATTGAGGCCATTGCCGACATAGCTGTAGGTGCCGGTATTGACCGTGCGCACCGGCTGGCCGTTGATGCTGAGCTGCTTGTCGCGGTATTCGACCACGTCGCCCGGCACGCCGACCACGCGCTTGATGTAATCGAGGCCGGGGTCGGCCGGATAACGGAACACCATGACGTCGCCGCGCTCGGGGTTGTTCAGCGCGACCACTTTCTTGTTGATCACCGGCAGACGGATGCCGTAAGTGTATTTGTTGACCAGGATGAAGTCGCCGATCAGCAACGTCGGCATCATCGAACCGGACGGGATCTTGAACGGCTCGACCAGGAACGAGCGCAGGCCGAACACGATCAGGATGACAGGGAAGAAGCTCTTGGCGTATTCGACCAGCAGCGGCTCCCTGGCGCCCTTGTCGCGGTAACGGCTGAACAGCAGCACGTCGAGCAGCCAGATGCCGCCGGTGACGGCCAGCGCGATGAACAGGATGAGGGCGAAATTCATGTTTACTTGTCTGAGACCTGGAGGATCGCGAGGAAGGCTTCCTGCGGGATTTCGACGTTGCCGACCTGCTTCATGCGGCGTTTGCCGGCTTTCTGTTTTTCCAGCAGCTTCTTCTTGCGCGAAATATCGCCGCCGTAGCACTTGGCGAGCACGTTCTTGCGCAAGGCCTTGACGTTCTCCCGCGCGATGATGTTGGCGCCGATCGCCGCCTGCACCGCAACGTCGAACATCTGGCGCGGAATCATCTCGCGCATCTTGGAGGCGAGTTCGCGCCCGCGATACACGCTGGTGGCGCGGTGCACGATCAGGGACAGCGCATCGACCTTTTCGTTGTTGACCAGGATGTCGAGCTTGACCAGGTCGCCCGGGCGGTATTCCTTGAATTCGTAGTCGAGCGAGGCATAGCCGCGGCTGGTCGATTTCAGCTTGTCGAAAAAGTCCATCACCACCTCGTTCATCGGCAGGTCGTAACGCAGCATCACCTGCCTGCCGTGGTACTGCATGTCGAGCTGCATGCCGCGCTTCTGGTTGCACAGGGTGATGACGTTGCCGACGTATTCTTCCGGTACGAAGATGGTCGCGGTGATGATGGGTTCGCGGATTTCCTCGATCTTCGACAGCTCGGGCAGCTTGAACGGGTTTTCGACGTTGAGCAGGGTGCCGTCCTTCATCAGCACTTCGTACACCACCGTCGGCGCGGTGGTGATGAGGTCCATGTTGTATTCGCGTTCCAGCCGCTCCTGCACGATGTCCATGTGCAACAGGCCGAGGAAGCCGCAACGGAAGCCGAAGCCCAGCGCCTGCGACACTTCGGGCTCGAACTGCAGCGCCGCGTCGTTCAACTGCAGCTTGGTCAGCGCGTCGCGCAGCGCCTCGAAGTCGTGCGACTCGATCGGATAAAGCCCGGCGAAGACCTGCGACTGCACCTTCTTGAAGCCGGGCAGCGCCGCGGCTGCAGGCCGGTCGAGCAGGGTAATGGTGTCGCCCACCTGGGCCGACTTGAGTTCCTTGATGCCGGCGATCACGAAGCCGACCTCGCCTGCCGACAGGCTGGGCCGGTCGACCGATTTCGGCGTGAACACGCCGACGTGCTCGGTCAGGTGCTGCGCCCCGCTTGCCATGAAGCGGATCTTGTCCTTGGGGCGCAGCACGCCGTCGACCACCCGCACCAGCATCACCACACCGACGTAGTTGTCGAACCACGAGTCGATGATCAGCGCCTTCAGCGGCGCGCTCTCGTCGCCACGCGGCGGCGGCACCTGCTTCACCACCACTTCGAGAATCTCGGCAATGCCGATGCCGGTCTTGGCCGAGGCGCGCACCGCGTCGGTGGCGTCGAGCCCGACGATGTCCTCGATTTCCTCCGCCACCCGGTCCGGGTCGGCCGCCGGCAGATCGATCTTGTTCAGCACCGGGATGACCTCGACGCCAAGGTCGATCGCGGTGTAACAGTTGGCCACCGTCTGCGCTTCCACCCCCTGCGAGGCATCGACCACCAGCAGCGCGCCTTCGCATGCGGAGAGCGAGCGCCTGACCTCGTAGGAAAAATCGACGTGGCCGGGCGTGTCGATCAGGTTCAGGCGGTAGACCTTGCCGTCCTGCGCCTTGTAGCCGAGCGCAGCGGTCTGCGCCTTGATGGTGATGCCGCGCTCCTTTTCCAAGTCCATGGAATCGAGCACCTGCGCTTCCATTTCGCGGTCGGACAGACCGCCGCAAAAATGGATGAGGCGGTCGGCCAGCGTGGATTTGCCGTGGTCGATATGGGCGATGATGGAAAAATTGCGGATCAGACTCTGGGACACAGCAAAACGGGCACGTTTCCGTGCCCGGCTAGGGATGCGATAACACCCAGAATTTTAACGGATTTCAGGGCCGTCGGCGCAGCCATTCCTGAAGCGCATGCAGATTAAGCTCATGACGGCAAATCTCGGTGGCGCCGTCGAACAGCAGCGGCACATCCCAACCGTAGCGCGTTTTGAGCAAGGGATCGGCATCCACATCCACGGGCGCCAGACGGTGGCCCGTTCCCGCGATCAGCGCGCCGACTTCTGCCGCCATCTCCTCGCACAGCGGGCAGCCCGCCCGGGTATAAAGCGTGAGGGTTTTACTCACCCGATATCTTCAGTGGAATGTAGAGCGAGCCTTCGCCGCGCCGCACCAGGAGCGCCGCGCTCTTGCCCTTGGGAACGGCGGCGATCGCCTTGCGGAAGGCTTCGACCGTGGGCACCTTGCCGTTGTTCACCGCGAGGATCACGTCGCCGACGCGGATGCCGGCGCGCGCGGCGTCGCCGGTCACTTCTTCCACCAGCAGGCCGTGGTCGATCCCGAGCTCGCGCCGCTGCTCGGCCGTCAGTTCGGACAGCGCCAGGCCGCCCCGCGAATAGGTCTTGCCGGGCTTGCCGGCAAGCTGCTCCTCGCCCGGCAATTCGCCCAGCGTCACCGCCAGTTCCTGCGCCTTGCCGCTGCGCCATACCTGCAGCGGAATCTTCGCCCCCGGCTTGGTCATGCCGACCATGCGCGGCAGGTCGCCCGAGTTCTCCACCGGCCTGCCGCCGAACATGAGAATCACATCGGCCGCCTGCAAGCCGGCCCTGGCCGCAGGGCTATCCGCCTGCACCTGCGCAATCAGCGCGCCACGCGGGCGATCCATGCCGAACGACTCGGCGAGATCGGCGGTCACTTCCTGCACCACCACACCCAGCCAGCCGCGCGAGACCTTGCCGGCGGTCTTCAGCTGCTCGGCAACTTCCATGGCGACATCGATCGGGATCGCGAACGAAACGCCCTGATAACCGCCGCTACGGCTGTAGATCTGCGAATTGATGCCGACCACTTCGCCCTTCATGTTGAACAGCGGCCCGCCCGAGTTTCCCGGGTTGATCGGCACGTCGGTCTGGATGTAGGGCACGTAGCTTTCCGACGGCAGCGAGCGCCCCTTGGCGGAGACGATGCCGGCGGTGACCGAATTCTCGAAGCCGAACGGCGAGCCGATCGCCGCCACGGCTTCGCCCACCCGCAGCCTGGCGGGGTCGCCCAGCTTGACCGCCGGCAGGTTGTTGGCGGTGATCTTGATGACCGCAACATCGGTGCGGCTGTCAGAGCCGATCACCCTTGCGCTGAATTTGCGCTTGTCGATGAGCTTGACCTCGACTTCGTCGGCGCCGCGCACCACATGGGCATTGGTCAGGATATAGCCGTCGTTGCTGACGATGAAGCCGGAGCCGGCGCCGCGTGCGGGGATTTCCCGTATCGGCCCGTGTCCGGGGATGCCAGGCGGGAAGAAGCGGCGGAAGAACTCCTGCATGGCTTCATCGTCTGGCACCGCGAAAGGGAAGCCCTCGGTGCCACGCTTCACCAGCCTGGTGGTGCTGATATTGACCACAGCCGGGCCGTGTGCTTCAACCAGATCGGCCACATCCATCGCTTCTTTTGCCAACGCCGGTGCAGACAAGGTAAACACCAGTGCTGCCGCGGCAAATGCCACTCTCATCGCGGTTCTCCTTTCCTCATGTGAAACAGCTTGCCGTCTTCACGCCTGAGCACGACCGGGCGCGCCGCGCGGCCGCCGCGCGCGACCAGCCAGCCCGCCACGCCCCCGAGCAGCATGCCCACGAGTGCGGGGCCGTCGCCGGGCTGCACCGCCTGTGCCAGCAACGCGCCAGCGAGCATCAAACCCAATGGCAGTCCGTAGACCCGCAATGCGCTTTTGAGCACGCTGCCGCGGGCAATGCCGACCACAATGCGGTCGCCCGGGGACAGCGACAAGTCGCAGTCGACCAGAAAATGCCGGGGTTTGCGCTGGAACATCTCGGCAATGCGGCGCGATGCGCAGCCCTGGCCGCCGCAGGTGCCGCAGCCGGACGGCTCGACCGCCCGCACCCAGATGCCGTCTGCTGCCGTTTTGACGACTTCGGCGGTTTGCTCCAGCATGGCGATGTTTACTTTCGCTTCACCGAGTTGCCGGTTTCGATCAACGCCATGTTCGGCACGTCGCCCAGGATGGTCACGGTATGGCCGTCGACCTCGCGCGCATAGACGCCAGTCACGCCTTCGGCCGACAGGCCACGCAGCGTTTGCACCTGGGGATCAACCGGCTCGACGAACATCGACAGCACGGAGAGTCCATCCGAAAACACCAGATGGGTGACGGGCGCCGGCTTGCCCGGCAGCGAGCGCACCGCCGCCTGTACCCGCTCGAATCCCGGTGGCGGGGTCACGTTCCAGGCCACCTCGGCCGGATTGTCGAGACTGGCTTGCTGGATGCGCTTGCCCGCCAGGTCGTTGCGGAACAGCTGGGCATCCGGTGCCTTGCCGATCTGGATTTCGGAGAACACGAACATCGACACCACGGCGCCGGTGCCGTTGACGACGCGAGACTTGAGCGGCAGTCCGGTTTGCTTGTCCAGCCACAGATGATAGGTATAGCGATAGCCGTCGCGCGGCTCCAGTTTCACCACCTGACAGGGCCGCCCCGCCACCCGCTCGGTTCCACCGAGCTTCGCCTGGTAATAGCCGAGCAGGCTGGCCGGCTGGGCCGGCAGCAAGGCGGGAAAGAAACGGCGCGGGGTATTGCGCTCCAGCCGCACATTTTTGCCATCGGGCAAGTGGCAGTAGACGTCGTTGTTGACGCGCAGGAACTTGCGCGGCGTGCCGTCCAGCACCTCGACCTTTTCCATTTCGCCGGTCGCATCGGTGCGATGCAGCACGCGCAGCACTTCGACGTGTTCGCCGTGGTGGTATACATAGACGCCACTGTAGTTCTGCTGCTTGGCGGCGACGGCGGCGCGGTTGAGCCAGTCGAGCGCGGCATCGGCGTGCGCCATGCCGGACAACAGCATCAGTCCGGCAAACCCTGCAGCCAGCCAGCCTTGCCGCCAAGTAGAAGCTTCCACCCGCATCAACGCGGCTCCACCACAACAGCCATCGCGCGCTGGTAGGGCGATGCCACCGCCATCGGGGAAAACTCCTGATGCGCCACCAGATAGGAGGCATATCGGTCATCCTCACGCGGCTCCGGGACCAACCCGGCTTGCTGGAAGCCCGGCGCCACCGCCATCGGTGCCGTGGCAGGCGCATCCGTCATCAGCCCGGTCAGCGCGACCACGCCCCATACGGCGAACGAGGCAAACGACGCCACCGCCAGCCGTTGCGGCCACACGCTGCGGCGCGGCGCGAGCACGGTCGGCTCGGCTGCCAGCTGCGCCGAGAAGCGCGCCATGAAGTCATCCTGCACCGGCGCCACGCCCCGCATCAGGTCGCCGATCAGGTGGTATTCGGACCAGCTTTGTCGCAAGGCCTCGTCGCGTTTCATCGCCGTGATGCAGGCCCCGGTCTCGGCGCGCGCCGCTTCGCCGTCCAGCGCCGCGGACAGCATCGACAACTGGTCGTTGTCGGCCTGTTCAGCCTGGGGAAGGGTATCGAGTTTGCGAAGTGCTGACATGGTTACCACCTTTTATCCTGACCGGTGCCCAGCATCGGGCGTATCTTTTCTGCAATGGCCTCACGCGCACGGAAGATCCGCGAGCGTACGGTGCCGATCGGGCATTCCATCATCTGCGCGATGTCCTCGTAGCTCATGCCTTCGATCTCGCGCAACGTGATGGCTGTCCGTAATTCCTCGGGCAGCGCGTCGACTGCCTCGTTCACTGCTTGGGCGATCTGTTTGCCATGAAGTTCCGCTTCCGGCGTCGCAATATCGCGCAGCAGGTCGCCCTCTTCATAATTCTCCGCGTCTTCCGCCTGCACATCGCTCGACACCGGCTGGCGCTTGTGCGCCACCAGGTAATTCTTGGCTGTGTTGACGGCGATGCGGTACAGCCAGGTGTAAAACGCGCTTTCGCCGCGAAATCCCGGCAACGCGCGATAGGCCTTGATAAAAGCTTCCTGCGTAATATCTTCCACCTCCGCCGCGTCCCGCACCATGCGCGACAACAGCCGCCCGACCTTGCGGTGATACTTGATCACCAGCAGCTCGAATGCGCGCTTGTCGCCCTCCTGGGCACGTTCAACCAGCACCTGATCCAGTTCGCGGTCTGACATATCTCCCTGCTGCCTTATGTTTATGCCGAAAGTATACGTGACCGCAGCTTCCGAAATGATGAGAGGATGCCCCGGCCAAAAAGTTCACCCCGCCAGCTTCGATGCAGCGGGGTGATTCTGGCCAGGCCCAAGCCTGCTATCATCGCCCGATTCATGCATAGACACGACGTCCTCATCCTCGGCAGCGGCCTCGCCGCGCTGACCACCGCGCTCAGGCTTGCCGACCAGCGCCGCGTCGCCATTGTCACCAAGCGCCAGATGATCGATGGCGCCAGCGACTGGGCGCAAGGCGGGATTGCGGCGGCAGTCGACAACGGCGACTCGGTGGAGGCCCATGTGCGCGACACCCTGATCGCCGGCGCCGGCCTGTGCGACGAAGCGGTCACGCGCATGGTGGCCAGCCAGGCGCGCGAGATGATCGGCTGGCTGGCCGCCAACGGCGTCGCCTTCACGCCCGATCCGCAGGCGCCCGGCGGCCTGCATCTGGCGCGCGAGGGCGGCCATTCCCGGCGCCGCGTGGTGCATGCGGCCGACGCCACCGGCCACGCAGTGCAGACCAGCCTGCTCGACCGCGTGCGCGCCCACCCCAATATCGAGACCTTCGAGCAGCACGTCGCCATCGACCTCATCACAGGCAAGCGCGCCGGCGGACAGGAACGGCAGGTCCACGGCGCCTATGCGCTGAACAAGGACAGCGGTGAAGTCGAGACTTTCGCCGCAGGCCACACCGTGCTGGCCACCGGCGGCGCCGGCAAGGTCTATCTCTATACGTCCAATCCCGACACGGCGACCGGCGACGGCATCGCCATGGCGTGGCGCGCCGGCTGCCGGGTGGCCAACCTGGAATTCGTGCAGTTCCACCCGACCTGCCTGTACCACCCGCACGCCAAGTCCTTCCTCATCAGCGAGGCGGTGCGTGGCGAGGGCGGACGGCTGCTGCTGCCCGACGGCAGCCGCTTCATGCAGCTTCACGACGAACGCGCCGAACTCGCCCCGCGCGACGTGGTAGCGCGCGCGATCGACTTCGAGATGAAAAAACGCGGCATCGACTGCGTCTACCTCGACATCAGCCACAAGCCGGCCGACTTCGTGCGCGAGCATTTCCCGACCATCCACCGCCGCTGCCTGGAGCTCGGCATCGACATCACGCGACAGCCGATCCCGGTGGTGCCGGCCGCGCACTATACCTGCGGCGGCGTGGTCACCGACCTGGACGCGCGCACCGACCTGTGCAACCTGCATGCGGTCGGCGAAGTCACGTTCACCGGCCTGCACGGCGCCAACCGGCTGGCGTCGAACTCGCTGCTCGAATGCCTGGTGTTCGGCCATGCCGCCGCGCGCGACATTCTTGCCACCCCGCCCGCCCCGGCGCTCGACCTGCCGAACTGGGACGCCTCGCGCGTCACCGACGCAGATGAAGAAGTGGTGATCTCGCACAACTGGGACGAGCTGCGCCGCTTCATGTGGGACTACGTCGGCATCGTGCGCACCAACAAACGGCTGACGCGCGCGGCGCACCGCATCCGCCTGCTGCGCGACGAAATCGATGAGTTCTACCGCAACTTCCGCGTCAGCAACGACCTGATCGAGTTGCGCAACCTGGTGCAAAGCGCCGACCTCATCATCCGCTCGGCCCAGTTGCGGCAGGAAAGCCGCGGCCTGCACTACAGCCGCGACTACCCGGAGACGCTGCCGATCGCCGGCAACACCGTGCTCAACCCGCGCCCGGGGACGCTGTGTCCGAGCGTATGCGGGGTGTCCAGCGAAGCAACACCCTGAGGCGGCGCAGGTCGTCGGCGGCCGCGCTGTCGGGCAGCAGGGTCAGGGTTCGTACCTTGCCTGCCATCCGGTAGCGCAGCACGATCAACGCGGTCGAGGCGAAGCTGTCGCCGAGGATTTCGGCATCGCACCACTCGGCCGCGTCATCCAGGCATTGCAGCCGGCCGTCGGCCACAATACGCAGGCGGGCCAGCGGACGCGCCTGCCGCCAACCCCACCCAACCAGGCCCGCGACCGCCATGCCCAGCATCAGCTGCAGGGGGCCCGGCAGGGCGGCGAGCGTCACGGCGGCCAGCGCCAGCAGCAGCATGCCCGCCAGCAACAGCCCCAACCGGCGTGAGGGTTTGAGCTCAATCTCGCGCATCAGCGTGTACACTTTTGGCCTTCATTCCATTCCCCTTAACCGGACCGTATCGTGATCGATTCCTGGAAAACCTTTCTGCAAACCCAAGGCGCGGCTATCGAAGACAACAGCGTGCTGCACTATGGCCACCCCGCCGCCGAACGCGCCGCCGCCATGGACGGCACCATTGTGGCGGATTTGTCGCAACTCGGCCTCATCGCCCTGCGCGGCGAGGACACCGCCACCTTCCTGCAGGGCCAGCTCACCAACGACGTGCGCGCGCTGCACGCCGACGGCGCGCAGTGGAGCGGCTATTGCAGCCCCAAGGGGCGCCTGCTCGGCAATTTCCTGATGTGGCGGCAGGGCGAGGATTATTGCCTGCAGCTTTCGGGCGACATTCTTCCCGGCGTGCTGAAGCGGCTGTCCATGTTCATCCTGCGCGCCAAGGTGCAGGCGCGCGATGCCAGCGACGAAAACGTGCGGCTGGTGGTGGCCGGCAAGCAGGCGCTGGCGGCGGTGACTGCCGCGATGGGCACCGTGCCGGACACCGCGATGCACGCGGTCACCGGCGAGGCCGGCCAGGTGATCCGCCTGGGCGACGACAAGTTCGTGCTGTCGATCGCGCCCGGGCGTGCCGCCGCCGTGTGGCAGGCGCTACGCCAGTCGGCCACCCCGGTTGGCGCCCCGGTGTGGGACTGGCTGCGGCTCAACGCCGGCATTCCGATGATCGTCGCGGCGACGCAAGAGCAGTTCGTACCGCAGATGGTCAACCTCGAAGTCATCGGCGGCGTCAGCTTCCAGAAGGGCTGCTACCCCGGCCAGGAAATCGTCGCGCGCAGCCAGTATCTGGGCAAGCTCAAGCGCCGCATGTTCCTGGCGCACGTGGACGCCGAAGCCGCGCCGGGCGACCCTTTGTACAGCCCCGACATGGCCGGCCAGGCCACCGGCACCGTGGTCAATGCAGCGCCGGCGCCAGCCGGCGGCTTCGACGTGCTGGCCGTCGCCCAGGTTGAAAGCGCGACCACGCAGACGCTGCACCTGAAAGCGGCCGACGGCGCGGCCTTGACCCTGAAACCCCTGCCCTACGCGCTGCCCGAATAGGTGAAGCACGCCTATGTTTATTACCGCATCGATCCGCTGCAGGCCGGCCTGGCTGCTGTCCGCATCGATACGCTGCTGAAGACGATGGCCACGCACTGCAGCCAGCCGCCGCGGCGGCTGAACCGCTGTGACGATGCGGCGACATGGATGGAGATTTACGAGGGTATTGCCGACTTTGCGGCATTTGCCGCTGCCTTGAACGCTGCCGTCCAGACGGCCGGCTGCGCGGCATTCACCCAGGGCGAACGCCATCTGGAATTTTTTTCTGCGCCCGACCCCGTGCCATAAACAAAATCTGGGCATGCCCAACTCAGAATACTGACAAAGCTCCAACAAGCAGGGGCTTTGTGTTTGAACATGGCATGCTCAAGCTGCCAGCACCGGCTACGCATATGGCAGCATGATCCCAGGGGGAACCTCCAGGACACCGTTTCTGCCTTCAATTTGAAGTCAACGTACCCCTCCGCCTACCTCCTTTAGTCATTTTATGAGCCAATTCAGGCAGCATTACTTGCCTAGCAATATTTCATCCTAAATTCCTCTGTTACCCCATTTACAAAGCCAAGCAAGGGGAATGCAAACCGGGAGGAGATGGGGTTTTTGGCTTGGCCGCGATGATCTTGTCGACGATGTAGCGCACCAGAGCGCGCCAGCA
>Ga0208244_100774_pt1 | contig 24588 bp, 12 predicted proteins | sample SubbioCR12Aug_5A_FD_184828 | JGI IMG/M metagenome (GOLD analysis project Ga0208244, IMG submission 184828) | Serpentinite rock and fluid subsurface biosphere microbial communities from McLaughlin Reserve, California, USA - CR12Aug_5A (SPAdes) | ecosystem: Environmental > Terrestrial > Deep... | reverse complement strand
TTGTTAAGCAAAAAGCCCCCGCACCCTGGCTGTACAGCCAGGGTGCGGGGGCTTTTATACCTACACGTAACGAGTGAATAAATTTGATGCGGCTTAAACAAAAACAACCTTGCGCTTCACGAAAACATTTTTGTCTTGCGTGAAACGTAAGGGGCAAGGCATATCTTGCATCAAATCAATCACATCAAATGCGGCAAAGCCGCTCCCCCTGGGAATTACACGACCTTCACTGCAGGTCGCAAGCAGAATGTTTTTTATAAAACAATGGCAAACATTTTAAGCCATTGCGGATTCTCCGGCATCGCCGCTGGAATCGCGAACAGTCAGCAAGTCCAAATCAATGTGGTGGCTGCTGAAAACCAGTGGATTATTTATCGGCATCCTGCCAAAGAGAAATCACCGTCTCAATAATATGCGGGCAAAGATCATTTGCCTTTCCCCAAATAATTACACAAGACATTGAAAATGTCCTAGTTGGTATACCTCCAAGTAATGTCTTCCAAAAAAGAATAACTCCATAGATCAGCCGCTGCTGCGGCTGTACAATCGCACAGAATCAACGCCCCATCATGAGTATGTGTACGATATTCTATTGGTCATTTTTTAAGGTGCGGTCACACTATTCGCTGCCACACATATTAGAGCTAAATCCTGAATTGCGTCTTGCGCCAAAGGTGGCGCAGGATTCCCTTGGAGACCAGCCGCAGGGGATGACGGCGTGAGCTTTTTCATGTGTGATAGAAAATTACACTACAACCAAATGCAGTTAGTACGCTCTATGCGCCAGATAATACCAAATATCCCGTTTCTTGGGATATGACTTTCGCGCAGATTTTTGAAAATCGCCCAATAAGAGTGTGAAAAGATGTCGCAGAAAATAAGGGCGCGGGAAAATGCCCATGCCTCCCAACCTTTTCCTGTATCATTGTGTATAGTATATGAGAGCGCTCAAAAAACATGGAGAATTTCATGGATGAATCCCGAAGCGCCGTGCAGCGGATGAAGCTCGGCGACATCGGCGGGCTGGAGATTCTGGTCAGCCGCCATCAAGTGCGGGCAGTGCGGACTGCATTTCTCATCCTGCAGGATGAGGACGCCGCGCAGGATGTCGTGCAGGAGACCTTCCTGCGCATCCATCAGCGCATTCACCAGTTCGATGACCGCCTGCCGTTCGAGCCGTACCTGCTGAAAAGCGTAGTACATGCTGCATTGAACCACGCCCGCCGCAATGCCAAATTTACATCGCTGGATGGCAACCCTGCCGACGCGGAGTCCCTGCTCGATGGAGCAGACCAACCCGAGGCGCAGGTCGAAGCGCGGCAACTCAGCCAGGAAATTCTCGATGCGTTATCCAAACTATCACCACGGCAGCGTGCCGTCATCGTCCAGCGTTATTATCTGGAGATGAGCGAAAAGGAAATGTCCGAAAACCTGCAAGCCGCGCCGGGCACGATCAAATGGCTGTTGAATGCCGCACGTACCCGCCTGCGCGACCTGTTGCGGACGGAAAGGAGCAACCAATGAGCAAGACACCGCGTGAATTATTGGATGCCGCCGCCCGCATACATGTGCCGGAAAACATCGACCTGTACCCGCGCATCGCGGCGAAACTTCAAAGGAAAACCGTCATGCAAACTTTGCGCGCAAAACCTGTGCTGCTCATCCTGTTTGTGCTACTGGCGCTCGCCCTGCTTTCAGGCGTTGCATATGCCGTAGGGCGTTCGCTTGGCTATATCCCCGGCGTGGGGCTTGTGGATCAAACTGCGCCGTTGCGCGTGCTGGCAGAGCCTGTGTTCGTCACCCGCGAAGGCATCACGCTCACCGTGGAACAAGCCACTCTGGCGTTCAACAAGACGGTGATCGTGTACACAATTGAAGGTGTGACTTGGGATATGCGTTCGCATCAGGAAGACGTGCCGGGCTGTTCCGCCAGCGCGGACATTCGCTTGCCTGATGCGTCTTTCCTGCGCCCGCAAACCGGCAGCAGCGGGATCAGCGCGGAAGGTCGCTGGGAGACACGCATGACATATTCCCCCGTACCGGAAGATGTGAACGAAGCAACCTTCCTGCTTGAATGCATTCGGGAAACCCTGCCCGGCAAAGCGCCTGAAAACTGGGAACTTCTATTGCGCTTTGTGCCTGCCTCTTCGGATTTGAACATTGCCCCTGTGATCGACATCCCCAACGGGGCAGGTACGCCCGCTGACGGATTCCTGCTGGATCACGTCATCGAGACGGATGATGGGTATATTTTGGTGGGAAGATTCAAATCCGAGTCTTTACCATACAACGCACAGGCGCTGGGGTATAGCGAATGGCCCAGAGTGACCGATACCAATGGTAATGAATTGCCCTACCTGACCGCCAACGATGTGGATGTCGTCAGCACGACCATGGGCGAATTTCCCTGGACGCTGGAGATCAAAGGCAGGGCGCATGCCTGGCCCCTCACCATCCAACTTAACGCTTTAGCGGCTCAGAACTTTGACCTTGCTGCTGACTTCACATTCGATGCGGGAACAAACCCGCAAGCCGGGCAGGAATGGTTCCCCGCGCAGGAGATACAACTGGGCGAATTTGTTATACGGGTGGAACGTGTTACTTTTACCGGCAGTGGGTATTTATTTGAAATGTCCGCCCCGGCAGATGTTGGGCAGGTTGACTTGCAAATTCTGGACACTTCTCCGCTTGGGGTATCAGGTGGAAGCGACGAGCAGGGACGCCTGACTGCCAGTCTGGAATACGCCCAGCCACCCAATGGGGTGTTGACCATTCGCCTGTCCAACCCGGTATTCACCATCCGCGATGGATGGCAGATGCAATGGGCGCCTGAGAATGCAATCCAAAGCGATTCCTTGTACGGCATTCAACTCGCCCTGGATCGATATATCCCGATTGATGATGGGTATTATTTGATCGGTCACATCGAATGGACGGATGAACGCATCATGGGCGTCTCCGAAGCCGAGATGATACGCGCCTTTGATGCGGATGGCAGGGAATTGGTTTTAGAACGCGCCCGCTTCTCGGAAGCCGCTGGGTTGGTGGAGGATTTGACTGATGCGAACTGGGTCTATCGGCTATATGGGAAAGCATTCAACGGTCCCATCACGTTGCGTCTTGAAAAGGCGAACATCCTATTCTCACCCGCAGCGCGATACACGCTGGATTTGAGTTCGTTTGGTTTCGAGTTCGATGATGCCCATTTGAACAAGCCCTATAAAACTGGCTTGATCCCGCTTGAGGTTCCAGGGTTGAGCGCCAAAGTATTCAACGTTACCTACATCAAAGAGGGAGATTTGTATGGCTTCGAAATCAAACTGGACGCAGAGCAACAATTACAAGGTCTGACGTTTTCCATGCAAAGCGGATTGGATACAACGGGTATGGATGCTGTCAGCGGTGCAGGCGGATCGTATCGAGATGAGGGAACGGGGATGTTGGTTACGCGGGTCTTGACGGATGCGCGGATGAGTTTTCCGCTGGGGTTATCGGCGCAAGATGCGACCATTGGCGGGAACTGGTCTGTGGAGTGGAATCCGCCTGCCGCGGCAGGATCAACCCCGATGTATGCGGCTGAGGCGTGTGTCACGCGTGCGAAGTGGAAGCAGGCAGCGGCAAGTCCGGAGGCGATCCCGTCTGAGATCGGGCAAGTCGTGCTGGTTTCACGCGGCGCATTGGCGCCCGACCCATCCTTGTTCCTAGCCAACTTAAGCGGAAGTGCAGACATATCACTGGTCTTCGGAAAGGGCTCGCTGTCCCCCGATGCTACGCAGCTGGTGTACAGTGACGAGTATGACCGCCTCTTTATTTTGAATATGTTGACCAAGGAAAAGACCGCGATTGACGAGGGGCTTGCACCGCTTTGGTCACCAGACGGAAAGTACATTGCTTTTCTGCGGCAAACCAATAAGGGTTTCAATGTCTTTGTGATGGAAGTGGATGGTGGGGACATTCGCGCTCTGACGGATACAATAGCCAACCCGCTTCTTTCCACGTGGACGCCTGATAGCCAAAGCCTGATCGTTGCCTTTGATGAAGGCGTGGGGTATCACTTTCAATTGTTGAATGTAAGCGACTTGAGTCAAACCTCCCTATTGCACACAGAGCAGGCATACGACACCAACCTGGCGATCTCCCCCGATGGATTGTGGATGGCGTATCTGGATAAAGTCCCCGGCAAGATGACGCCCGGTATATATTTCTCGCGAAAGGATGGTTCGGGGAAACGGCTGTTGATGCAGCTGGAACACTGGATGGCATTTACGCCCGTCTTCAGCCCGGATGGGAAATGGCTGGCGGTCAGCGTGATGAATACCGATCTGCCCGACGCGCCAGTAACCCCGACTTTAATCGGGTTGAGTTCATGCAAGGTTATTCCCTTATCTGGTTTGAAGGGCAGTGAGATTCAGGAGTGGGGCAGGTGAGGGATGATTACCCTAACACCTGATAGGCGACTTGCGCCCAGAGGATGCTGGCAGCGCGGAAGCGCTACCGCCAGGGGGCATTGGGGTCGAGTTTGAGGGGTTTCATGGAGTTTTTCCTTATGGTTCAATTGGTAAGTTGACTTACGCCACATTCGATATTTCTGATTGCCGTCTTGTCGCTTTATCCCATACCCGCATGGCAAGCCTATATGAGTATCGCAGGATGAAGAACAGCAATAATAGTGTGAGTAATAAAATTCCAAGCAAGATCACGTGCCCCTGCCAAGTGTAAAGGAGTCTAAATTCTAATTCTGATTCTTTATCAACACCAACAGGGTTATTAAATGTGGGATACGGCAAATTTGAGCAGGCTGGTTTATACAAAAAAGGCGCACCCCGAAAGCCTTTCCATTCATCAAAAGTCATGTTTCGGTACAGCCAATCACAAGGCTCCATTTCCATTAAATCCTGTCGTGGGATACGGATTATACCTTCACCTGACCCGGAAGCTAGTCGCCCATCCGCTGACCATGACAAACTATTGATAGTATCTATATGCCCTATAAATGTTTGGACAGGCTTTCCGATTTGTAAATCCCAAATAATAATCGTTTTATCCCACGCCCCGGAAGCTAGTTTTCCATCCGCTGACCATGTAACACTGGTAACCCTATTTGTATGTACCGCAAGGGTTTGAACAGGCTTTCCGCTTTGTAAATCCCAAATAATGATTGTTTTATCACGTGATGCGGAAGCTAGTCGCCCATCCGCAGACCATGCAATGCTTGTAACCCAATCTACATGCCCTTGCAGAATTTGAGCAGGTTGCTCGCTCTGCAAATCCCATATAATGATTGTGTTGTCATTTGACCCGGAAGCCAGCCGCCCATCGGCAGACCACGCCACGCTGCTGACAGAATCTGTATGCCCTTGCAGAATTTGAGCAGGTTGCTCGCTTTGCAAATCCCATATAATGACCGTGTTATCCATTGACCCGGAAGCCAGCCGCCCATCGGCAGACCACGCCACGCTGCTGACAGAATCTGTATATCCCTGCAAAGTTTTAGCAGGTTGCTCGCTCTGCAGATCCCAAATAATAATCGTGAAATCAATTGCCCCGGATGCTAGCTGCCCATCTGCAGACCATGCAACACTGGTGACCATATATGTATGGCCATTTAGGGTTTTGAAAGGCTGGTCGCTGTGTAAATCCCAGATAATGACAGTCTTATCCCATGACCCTGAAGCCAGCCGTCCATCCGTAGACCATGACACACTCCCAACATTGGATGCATGCCCTTCCAATGTTTTTGCAGATTTATTAATTGGTATGTGCCATAATATGACACTGCCGTCTTCTCCCCCCGACGCAAGATGCCCATTCGACGACCAAGAAACGCTGTGTACATAATCTGTATTTTCTTTTATGGTTTGAACAGGTTGACCTGTCTGCAAATCCCAAATGATGATTGTTTTATCCCATGCACCGGAAGCTAATCGCCCATCTGCAGACCACGCCACGCTGCTTAATAACAGCGTATGACCTTCCAAGATTTGAGCAGGTTGACCTGTCTGCAAATCCCAAATGATGATCATATTATCCCATGATCCAGAAGCCAGTTGTCCATCGGCAGACCACGCCACACTGAATACTCTGTCTGTATGCCCTTGCAGAATTTGAGCAGGTTGCTCGCTTTGCAAATCCCAAATAATGACCGTGTTATCCCTTAACCCGGAAGCCAGTCGCCCATCCACAGACCACGCCAAACTGGTAATAGAATCCATAGATCCTGAAAGGGTTTGGGCAGGCTGTCCAATTTGCAAATCCCAAATGATGATAGTTTTATCCCATGACCCGGAAGCTAGTTGCCCATCCGCAGACCATGCCACGCTGTATACCCTGTCTTTATGCCCTCGTAGAATTTGACTAGGCTGCCCACTTTGCAAGTCCCAAATAATTACCGTGCCATCCCATGACGCGGAAGCCAGTTGCCCATCCGTAGACCATGCCACGTCATATGCGGCGTCTTTATGCCCTTGCAGAATTTGGAAAGGTTGCTGGCTCTGTGGGTTCCAAATGAAAACCGTGCCATCCGCTGACCCTGAAGCCAATCGCCCATCTATAGACCATGCTGTGCTGTAAATACTATCTTCATGCTCAAGAAGAACTTGTTTGAATGGAAAATTCTGATATGACAAAGATGCCAAAACTCGGTTTGCCGCATCATTTTTTGACATCAAATTGGATTGATAAGCATATAACGCCGCCGTGTTATAGTTTTCTTCCGCAAATACCACTTGCGCCTGATACCCCAAGCCTTGGGCACGTGAGAAATTTAGTTGGTTGATGGCAATAAGCAATAACAGCAGCACAATGGCAGAAAAAGAGACCAACCCAATCACAATGCGGCGGCGTAAAATTGCTTGTTTCCTGTGGATTTCTGTTTCCGTGGCAATGCCCGCCTCAATAAAGGCCCGCGCCATCCCGCTAATGGTTAGTTCTTTAATCTTTTCCCGTACCACCGCCAGCCTCACCCCCGTGTACAGATAACTCGCATCCCTGTTCTTCTCCTCCCAATCCTTCGCATCCTGCGTAATTTCATTCTGCAAGGCGATCACCTCGCGGTTTTCGTCCACCAGCCGCTTCAGCCAGGGCCAGGCTTCGATCAACTTCTCGTGCGAGATGGTGACCACCGCCTGCTCGTCAGTGGTCAGGAGGCGGGCGTCCGCCAGTTTCCGCACAATCGAGCGAATCGCATCGGCGTCCCCGCTGGCAGGTACCAGTTCATCAAAGATCGCCGTGCGCTTGGTGTCCTGCGTGCCACGCCCGACCTCGATCAATCCACTGAAGATGCCGCGTGCCAGTTCCTGCTCGTGCTTATCCAGTTTCCCAAACGCGGCATCCGCATGGCGTTCCAATGATTTTTGTATCCCGCCGTGCCGCAAATAGGCATCCAGTGTCAAGGCGATCACGCCGCCCTTGCTTTGTCCCTTGTCGAACAGGTCTTTCAAGGCAAACTGCATTAGTGGCAGCGCGCCGGGTTCGCCTTTCATGTCGTTGATGATCTGGGCGATCAGGTCGGGGTCGATCTTCAAGCCCACGCGCAGGGCGGGCTGGGCGATCGCGCTCACCAATTCGTCGGGCTGCATCGCACCGATCTGGATGAACTGTCGGTTGAGGGTTGCGTTCAGGTCAGGGTAAGTGGCGCAGTTCGGCACAAAATCCGAGCGCATCGAAAACAGCAGGATCACGCGTCCGCCCTCGACGCTCGCCGCATGAGTCAGCAGGTTCAGGAAGGCGAGGCGTTCCTCCTCCCTGTGTATCTGGGTGAAGACCTCCTCAAACTGGTCCAAGAAGATGACCAGGCGTTGGTCTTTCCGCTCGCTCAATACCGACTCTGCGCACTCGTTCAGCGTGCCCGGCTGCCCCGCATGTTCACGAAAATACCTGCCCAGCTCCGGGGACTTCAAGCGCGAGAACGCCAGCGCCAACGCCTCGAACGGGTCACGCCCTGGCTTCATCGTCGCATACAACCAGCGGCCGCTTTCAGGCAATCCGCCAGTGCGCAAGGCGGGAATCAACCCCGCCCGCACCAGCGACGACTTGCCGCTTCCCGACGGACCCGTGATGAAGACCGTCCGCGCATCCCGGACCCGCCCGATGAGTTCCGTCACCAACGCCTCACGCCCGAAGAACAGGTCTGCGTCCTGCTCCTCGAAGGCGTCCAAGCCCTTGTAGGGGCAGCGTCCATCGAACGGTTTGGGCTGGAAGGTCGCACTGATCTGCGTGATCAGCGTCGAAACCTGCTCCGCGGTGTACCCGTGCCCGATGGTGATATTCCCCGCCACATCCCCGCCGATCTGGATGCCGCCCACCGCAATGCTGTTATCTTCCGCGTGGATGTTTTGCGTGTTTTCGTCGCTCATGGTTCACCTGTTATTTCTTGTCCACCTGATTATTGTTGCCGATGACGAGGTTGCCGCTGAAATTCCCGCCGACGGAAATGTTCCCCGTGCTCACACTGTTTCCGCTGGCAGATACGCCGCCCTGTGAGGATGAAGCGCCTCTCTCCTGCGGGGATGTCTGATTCTGCTCCCCAGCCTTTTCCGCCGCGGACGGTTCCTTTATCCGCTTCTCGAGCGCAGTGTACAGATGCTCGAAGTTCGCTTCCTTGTGCATATCGGGCGTGAGCGTGTTCATGTCTTTCAGGATGCTGGTCAGCCCTGAGACCTTGTCGCGGATGCGGTCGTACATGTCCATTTCTTCGCGGATGCCCTGCAGGTTGGCAGGGTCCACCGAGCGCATGGCGTCCGCCAGTTCCGCCCGCTTTGTTTCCCAGTGCTTCACATATTCCAACCGCCTGACCGGGTCGTAGATATCCGCATCCGCCAGCACGACGGGGAAGATGCGGTCATGGAACTGCTTGTTGTCCGCGATCTCCACCAGTTCGAACATACAATTCGGTGATCGCAGGTACTTGTCGCTGACCACCACGATGATGCAGTTGCCCTGCCCGATGCGTTCCATGAACTCCTTGATCGAGCCCTTGTAGCCCAGGTCGCGTTTGTCGCGCGTGATTTTTATCCCCCGCTCCTGCAGGGACTGGTCGATCTGGTTGACGATCTCCTCCCGTTCCCCGCCCCACGCATACGAAATAAAAACAGATTGCTCATACTCGGACATTGAACACCTCCACGTGTCTCACCGCCATTCCATTGTTTCAGGTATTCCACACTGGCTTCATTATATGGATTTTAGACCCACTTTGTCAACAATTTTTGGAATTGTGAAAATTTTCAGGATGTCACGCCTCCTCCCCCATTGCAAAACGGACCGCCTCCTCTGTGGACATGGCGGCTCCCTCCGCCCAGGCTTTCTCGAAGGCTTCATCGCCCAACGCCGCGCGGGCTTTGGCGATGTAGGCATCGCGTTCGCGAATTTGGAAGGGGAGAAAATCATAAATAAATGGTGATGATTTACGGAGCGTTTCCCACGATCCAAGGCATCGAACGCCTTCCAGGAACCGTTCTTGTTCTATAAGAATTTTGCCCATCAATTCAAGGCACTCAGAATAAGCTACCAACATTTTTTGCTCATGAAATTTAGTCAATGCCCCTTTAGTATTTTTCATTGCTTCTTCATATTTTCCTTCAAGCCGGAGTATTCCCCCTCGCATGAATAGGGAATTGGCGTTCCCCCAAGGGGCATCAAGTTTTTTTTCGACAGCAAAGAATTCTTCCGTATGCTCATATAAACTTGTTGTATTTCCCTGCGCTTGTGCTATATACCATAATTGGCCAAGTGAATTCAAAACTGCTATTTTTGAATTGGTTTCAGATGCGTATCTGTATGCTTCCCAAGCCGCCATTTCCGCTTCCTGAAAATCCTCCAAATAGAGTGATATCATTGCTTGATCTAACAACCCAATATTAATATTGGCATTATCGCCAATCTCTATGGCATGCATCAAGGCTTCCTGATTCAACGCAGTGGATTTCTTCACGTCGCCTTCGATAAGGGCAAGCTGCGCAAGCGAGGATGTGATAGATGCAAGCTGACGCCTATCCCCTGATAATTTTGCTTTTGACAACGCCAACTCAAAATAACCGCTTGCAGTAGACTTTCCGTCATACTGGGTTAATACGCCAAGACGGCTGTAGACAAGAGCCAATAACCAATTATCCTCAACTTCAATGCAGAAATCAATGATCGGCTGCATTGCCTCTAAAAAAATTTCTTCGCCCTTTTCATGTTGATCATCAAAATCCTGCAAATATAACGCCATAGCCAGTACGGGCTTGAAGTTCAATTCGCGGCTGATTTCAAGTGCCTCCAGTCTCCATTTTTCTGGTTGATGACCGCCAAACATGCCCCCAAGCCAAGCCGCCCGCGCAAGCGCGTATGCACGGACGAGGCTCTTTTCTCCTTTCGTCAGTTCAAGGGCTTTGTATAAAGCAGATTTCCCTGCTTCTTCGTTTCCGCGAATGGCATTAAACCGCCAGAGTGCGCTGGACAGCCTGAGCAATGATTCATGATCCCGTCCCTCCGCCCATTCGAGCGCGGCACGCAGGTTTTCCAGTTCTTCATCCAAACGGTTCAGCCAGAATAGTTGGTTGTGCGACCGGACCTCTGGCTCTGCCTGCTCGGCAAGTTCCACGAAGACCTTCAGATGCTGGTCGCGCATGCGCTCTCCCTCCCCGGACTCAAACAACTTCTCCCGCGCATACTGGCGGACGGTCTCCAGAATGCGGTAGCGCGTGCCGGTCACGCTCTCGTACACCGCCACCAATGACTTATCCACCAGTTTGCCGAGCATGTCCATGACTTCGTATTGGTCTATGGTTTCATCGGAGCAGGTTTGTTCGGCGAGTTCGAGCGTCCAGCCGCCTGCGAAGACAGCCAAGCGTCGAAGAAGGAGGCGTTCGTTCTCCGAAAGCAAATCGTACGACCAGTCAATCGCGGCGCGCAAGGTCTGCTGGCGCGGAAGTGCTGTGCGTGCGCCGCCGGTCAATAGGCGGAAGCGGTCATCGAGGCGGGAAGAGATTTGATCCACCGAGAGCATCCTGACGCGCGCGGCGGCAAGTTCGAGGGCGAGGGGAATGCCGTCCAAACGGAAGCAGATCTGGGCGATGGCGGGAGCGTTGTCCTTCGTCACCGTGAAGTGCGAGTTGACCAGCATGGCGCGGTCAATGAACAGGCGCACGGCTTCGTATTGCGTCAGCGCTTCGGGTTCGGGCAGCTTTTTCGGGTCGGGCAGGGAGAGCGACGGCACATGCCACGAGAGTTCGCCGCGCACACCCAGCGCTTCGCGGCTGCTGGCGAGAATCTTGACGCCCGGCGCGGAGGAAAGGATGGCATTGGCGACCGCCGCCGCACTTGTGATCAGATGCTCGCAATTGTCGAGCACGAGCAGCAGTTTTTTGGCTTGCAGATAATCCTGCAACACGTCGAGCGCGGATTTGTCCTTCTGCTCGCTGATGCCCAGCGTGGAAAGAACGGTTTGCGGGATCAGGTCGGGGTCGGAGAGCGGCGCGAGTTCCACGAACCACACGCCGTTGGGGAACGAGTCGAGCAGGTCTGCCGCCACCTGCAGCGAGAGGCGCGTCTTGCCCGTGCCGCCCGAGCCGGTCAGTGTAACGAGGCGGTGTTCGTCCAGTTCCTTTTTGACCTGCGCGATCTGCGTTTCGCGTCCGATGAACGAAGTCAGTTGCAGGGGCAGGTTGTTGGGGAAGGCGTCGAGTGTTTTGAGCGGCGGGAATTCCGACGGCAGGTTCGGCGCAACCAGTTGAAAGATGCGCTTCGGGCGGATCAGGTCTTTCAGGCGGCGTTCGCCCAAGTCGTGCAGTTCGATGTTCGGAGGCGGGTCGTCGCGGATCAGTTCCTCGGATGCCAGCGAGATCAGCACCTGCCCGCCATGCCCGGCGGACATCAGGCGCTGTGTGCGGCTCAGGGTCATGTAGCCGTTGTATTGACCGTCTTCCTTGAGTTCGGCTTCACCGGTGTGGATGCCCATCCGCACTTTGATGATGGCTTCGCCCCACGCCTCGGACGTCAATTCAGCCTGTGCCTGCAACGCGGCTTTGACCGCATCCCCAGCCTTGTGGAACGCGGCACAGAAGGCATCGCCGATGATCTGAAAGATGTAGCCGTTGTTCGTCTCGATGGCGTTTTGCAGGATCGCATTGTGCCGCGCGTGGGAACGCTTCATCGCTTCGGGATGCTCGCGCCAGAGTTTGGTGCTGCCTTGGATGTCGGTGAACAGGAATGTGACCGTGCCGGTGGGACGGGTGGTCATGATGGTTCCTCCTCCAACAAGGACAGCGCAAGGTCAATACCGTCTTTCAGGCTCATTTCATATCCTTTCTCCCATGCCGAATGAAAAGCGGATTCATCCAACTGCTGACGAACTTGAGGAAGGATATGATCCATTTCCCGTTTTAAGAAAAACGGATCCATTTTTATCTTGAACACCTTGTCATGATAGCCGTGAATCGAAGCGACAATGTTGGTTACCCCTTCAGGGAGCATGTTCAAATAAGTGCGGGCAAAAATTATCAATGGATAGCTGTGTGCGTTGGTGAAATTTAGATTGCGTGCCATTGCCAGACCATCCCGGAAGCATTGCCGCGCTTTGACTGTTTGCCCTTGCAAGAACTCCATCTGCCCCAGCCATGCCAGCCGCCTGCTGGTTTCATAGTCGAATCGCAGTTCACGGGCAATGGCGAGCGCTTCGGTGATATGGGCATGGGCTTGCTCGATATTTCCTTCATCCCTCGATAGAATCGCCAGACATTCGCGCATGAATGACCTCGTATTTTTCTCTCCCAGTGCGTCGTAATCGGCTATTCGCTTTTCATATATCATCCGCGCCAGTTCATAGTCCCCTTCCAGGTGGGCAAGCATTCCATCAAACGAATTAAAATTGGATACAATCTTAAAGCCCAACTCAATGTACAGCGTTTTTACCTTACGGCTGATATCTTTTGCCTGATCGAGTTGACCCTCCAGCCACAAGTCGCCCAATTGCCAATGGTATGTCATTGCGATTGCAAGCCTTTCGCCTGATTGCAATGCAAGTTGGTATGCCTGCTCCGCCTCCTGTCTCCACTCGGTTTTTTCCTCCGAATGATATGTATCAGCAATGCAGTATCTGGCAAACGCCTGCCCGTACAGGTCATTCTCGTCTTCGAACTTCTTCAGGCTTTTTTCAAAAACTGACCGCGCTTCACTGTTCTTCAATTCGGCGAAGTATAAATATTGACCCAGGTAAAATTCCGCATACGCAATATCCCTGCGGCTTGCGCCTAATTCGCACAAGGCAAGCGCGGAATCAACCGATTGCTTCATGCGCGTGAGATCGTCCAACCGCTGGGCGAGTTCCGCGTCGTTGATCAAACTGCGGATGCGGGCGGCGCGTTCCATTTCGTTTGCGTTGTCTGCAGGTTTTGCCAGAGCGGTGCGAAGCCAGTTGAGTCCCTCCATCCAGTGGCAGTGCATAACCCAGAACATACCCAATGCGGCGCACAAACGCAAGATGGATTGTGGCTTATCCAAGCCCGAAGACCAATCCAATGCCGCCCGCACGTTGTCGTGCTCCTCTTCGAGTTTATCCAGCCATTCCACCTGTTCGGCGCGAGTCAGGTGTGGCGCGGCGGTTTCTGCCAGTGCAAGAAAAAAATCGAGATGCCTGTCCCGCAGGGCTGTGCTTTCCCCGGCATCGATCAACTTCTCACCGGCATACTGGCGCATGGTCTCCAACATGCGGTAGCGTTTTTCGGCTTTCCACTCGTCCGCGGTCACCAACGATTTGTTGACGAGTTGTTCGAGATGCAGGAAGATATCTTCCTGCCGGAGTTTTTCATCATAGCAAACCTCTTCCGCGGCTTCCAGCGTCCAGCCATTGACGAACACCGACAGGCGGCGAAACAGGGTCTGTTCTGCTTCGGGCAGCAGGTTATGACTCCAATCCAATGTGGCGCGCAGGGTCTGATGCCGTTCAAGCGCAGTTCGGTTGCCGCCCGTGAGCAGGCGGAAGCGGTCATCGAGGCGTTTGGCGATCTGGTCCACGCTCAAAGCGCGGACTTTGGCGGCGGCAAGTTCAAGGGCGAGAGGAACGCCGTCGAGACGGGAGCAGATTTGGGCAATGGCAGGGGCGTTTTCATTCGTCGCGGAAAATATTGGAAGCGCCGCAACTGCGCGTTCGATAAACAGGAGCGCGGCTTCATGTTGGTAAAGCGACTCCAGCGTGCAGGGCATGGTCATATCTGGAAGATCCAGGGATGGCACGCGGAAAATAGATTCCCCCGCAATGCCGAGCGCTTCCCGGCTGGTGGCAAGGATGCGAAGCCGGGGGGAAGCCTGCAACAGACGCGAAGCGACGGCGGAACTCGCTTCCACCAGATGCTCGCAGTTGTCCAGAATGATGAGAAGTTCCCGTTCCCGCAGGACATCGCACAGCATGTCAATGGCGGGGCGGTGCGCTTCGGATGGCAGGTTGAGCGCAAACAGGATGGCATTGCCGATTTGGGAAGAGTCGGTGATGGGAGCCAGTTCTACCAGCCAAACGCCATGCGGAAACTGGTTCAACAGATCGCCCGCTGTTTGAAGCGCAAGGCGCGATTTCCCCGTCCCGCCGGGTCCGGTCAGGGTGAGCAGATGGGTGTTTGCCAGCAGGCGTTTGACTTCCGCGATCTCTTTCCCGCGCCCGACGAAACTGGTGAGTGCGGCAGGCAGGTTGTTAGGTGCGCCTTCAAGGGTGTTGAGTGGTGGGAAGTCGGATGGCAATCCTTCGGCGGCAAGTTGGTAGATGCGCTCCGGCGTGGGCATGTCCTTGAGCCTGCGCTCGCCTAAATCATTGAACAAGACGCCCATCGGTATGCTCCCCGATGCAAGTTGCTCGGTCGCCGCGGAAACCAGCACCTGCCCGCCATGCCCCGCGGACATCAGGCGCTGCGTGCGGCTGAGGGTCATGTAACCGTTGTATTGACCGTCTTCCTTGAGTTCGGCTTCGCCGGTGTGGATGCCCATCCGCACTTTGATGACGGCTTCGCCCCACGCCTCGGACGTCAATTCAGTCTGCGCCTGTAACGCGGCTTTGACGGCATCTCCCGCCCTGTGGAAGGCGGCGCAGAAGGCATCGCCGATGACTTGGAAGATGTAGCCGTTGTTCGTCTCGATGGCGTTTTGCAGAATCTTATTGTGCCGCGCATGGGAGCGCTTCATCCCTTCGGGATGCTCGCGCCAGAGTTTGGTACTGCCTTGGATGTCGGTGAAAAGGAATGTGACTGTGCCGGTGGGGTGTGACATATAACCCTCTTTTCCAGTAACAGGCGGATGTTTCCTATTATAGGACAAAACCAGTCTGATACAAGTGCCAGAATTGAATTCTTATAAGGCGGATTCTGCGCACTTATTCGGGGTTTTCAGGATCTTAACAAGAAGGGCGATTTGTGCATAAGGGCAAAAAAACATGTCGTATAATAAGCGGACAGTGGGGCTTCCCCGCGAATATCTCATGTCAAATAACGATATCACGTCCCTCTCCACCCTTGAATCTCACCTCTGGCAGGCTGCCAATATTTTGCGCGGCTCGCCCGTGGACCGTACGGACTGGAAGAGTTACATCCTGCCGCTGATGTTCTTCAAGCGGATCTGTGATGTGTGGGATGAAGAGTTTGAAGAAGCGGTAAAAAACTACGGGGAAGATTTTGACGATGAACATCTGTTTGTAATCCCCGAAGGTTGTCATTGGAATGATGTGCGCGAGCGAGCATCCAATGTAGGGACTGCGCTCCAAAACGCCATGCGCGGAATTGAAGCCGCGAACCAGAAGCACCTATACGGCGTCTTCGGTGATTCCCAGTGGACCAACAAAGAACGCCTGCCCGACGCTTTACTGAAAGATTTGCTCGAACACTTTTCCAGTATCAACCTGGGAAACCAGCAGGTCAGTACGGATATCATCGGCGATGGTTACGAATTCCTGATCAAGAAATTTGCAGACGCGACCAACAAGAAGGCTGGCGAGTTTTATACGCCGCGCAGTGTGGTGCGTTTGATGGTAGACATCCTCAACCCGAGAGAGGGCGAGACCGTGTACGACCCAGCCTGCGGGACAGGCGGTATGCTGCTCGGTGCGGTGGAACATGTCCGCTCAAAGGGCGGTGACCCACGTACGTTTTACGGAAAACTTTACGGACAAGAAAAGAACCTAACCACCGCCTCAGTGGCGCGGATGAATCTTCTTTTGCATGGCATGGAAGATTTCGTTGTCGAGCGCGGAGATACCTTACGCAACCCCGTCTTCACTGACCCCAGCACGGGTGGACTGGCGACCTTCGATTGTGTAATCGCCAACCCGCCATTTTCACTGGAGCAATGGGGACGTGAGATATGGGAAAGCGACCCGTGGGGACGTTCGTTTGCGGGCTTGCCCACTGACTCAAACGCGGACTTTGCCTGGGTGCAGCACATGGTCAAGTCGATGGCGGAGAAAAGCGGACGCATGGCTGTTGTCCTGCCACAGGGGACATTGTTCCGCGGCGGGGTCGAAGGGCAGATCCGCAAGTATCTGCTGGAGCAGGATTGGGTGGAGACCGTGATTGGGTTGGCGCCGAATCTGTTCTATGGCACGGGACTCGCCGCGTGTGTGCTCATCCTCAAAAAGAAGAAATCCAAAGAACGAAAAAACAAAGTGCTGATCGTGGACGCTTCTTCGCTCATGCGCAAGGGACGCGCACAGAACTATCTCGACCCTGAACACGCGGAACAGATCGCAGCGTGGGCAAACAAATTCGAGGAGATTCAAGATCGGGCGCGGGTTGTGGCGCTGAGTCAGATCAAAGAAGAAGATTGGACGTTGAATATTTCCCGTTATGTGCTGCCGCCCATCGGTGAAGACATCCCGCCTTTGGATGTAGCGATTGAAGATTTCAAATCTGCATGGGGACGGGCGCAGGAAGCCGAAGCCAAATTGCGGACATTGTTGAATGAAGGGGGCTGGCTCAATGAATGACCGCCTGACCCAACCCGAACTCGAAGCCTACCTGTGGGGCGCGGCGATCATCCTGCGCGGACTGGTGGACGCGGGCGATTACAAGCAGTACATCTTCCCGCTGCTGTTCTACAAGCGTCTCTCAGATGTGTGGGACGCGGACTATGCCGAAGCGTTCGCAGAGACCGAAGACAAAGACTACGCCGAGCAGATGGCGAATGAGCGGTTTGTCATCCCGCCCAAAGCGCATTGGAACGATGTGCGCGAGAAGGCAAAGGATGTCGGCAAAGCCATCCAGAATGCGTTTCGGGCAATCGAAGCCGCCAACCCCGTCAAACTGGACGGGATCTTCGGCGACGCGCCGTGGACAAACAAGGAACGCCTGCCCGACCACACGCTCAAGAATCTGCTGGAGCATTTTGCAAAGCAATCGCTTTCGCTTGCCAATGTGCCCGAAGATGAATTGGGCAATGGCTATGAGTTCCTGATCAAGAAATTCGCCGATGACAGCGGACACACCGCACAGGAGTTTTACACCAACCGCACCGTGGTGCATTTGATGGTGCAAATGCTCGAACCCAAGCCAGGCGAAAAAATCTACGACCCGACCTGCGGCACGGGCGGCATGTTGATCTCGGCATTGGACGAAGTGAAGCGCAAAGGCGGCGAGTACCGCACGTTGAAACTCTACGGGCAGGAACGCAATCATATGACCGCGTCTATCGCGCGCATGAATCTGGCGCTGCACGGCGTGGACGATTTCGCCATCGCCCGTGGAGACACGCTCGAACGTCCCGCTTTCACCGACAAAGACCGCCTCGCCACCTATGACATGGTGCTGGCGAACCCGCCCTATTCCATCAAACAATGGAACCGCGAAGCATGGACAAGTGACTCGTGGGGACGCAACTTCCTCGGCACGCCGCCGCAAGGACGCGCGGACTATGCTTTCTTTCAGCACATTCTCAAAAGCATGGACAGCAAAACGGGACGTTGTGCCATCCTCTTCCCGCACGGAGTCTTGTTCCGCAAGGAAGAAGCGGACATGCGCCAGAAACTGGTGGACGCTGACTTGGTGGATTGCGTGCTTGGGCTGGGAGCCAACCTGTTCTACAACTCGCCGATGGAAGCCTGTGTGGTGATTTGTCGAAATAACAAACCCGCCAAGCGGCGCGGACAGGTGATCTTCATTGACGCGGTGAACGAAGTAACTCGTGAGCGCAGTATGAGTTATCTCAAGCCTGAACATCAGGGGCGGGTTGCGGACGCGTATCACGCTTTCAAGGATGTGGAAGGCTTTGCGAAAGTGGCAACACTGGACGATATTCGCGCCAACGATGGGAATTTGAGTATCCCGCTGTATGTGCGCGGAAGGGTTATGAACGAAGGGAAAGGCGAGTATGCCGTTGACGGATTGAAAGAGGCAGTGATGGAATGGGATAAAAGTTCAAGCCATCTGACAATATCAACTAATAATTTACTCGCTATACTAAAAAGCTAAAATGATCAATGCAAAGATTGGAATAAATGAACTGCTTTTTATTACTGAGCCAATAGATAACTGGACTGCATCTTCAGTTGGATACTCATCGCGCGTATTTCAAGGCATATGGAGGCAAACTGAAAAAGTATCTAAAACCGTGGCGGTAAAAATACTACGCACTGATCAATTTCCACACGTTTTATCTTTATTTCACGATGAAATCGTGACTCTTTGCTTGTTGCGTGATATTCCAGGAGCGGCAAAGTTACTAGCGATGGGATTCATTGTATCTTCGCAGCAAATCCAACTGCCAAAAGATTTAGATCAGAAAAACCTCCGAAGTCTCAATGGAGACTTGCTCTTCTATAACCTAGAAGAATCAGAGGAATTTCTAAATGAATTAGCGCAAATAAATGTTCTTAACTTTACAAACCAAAATCGGACATTTTCTTTAACTCCTTTTTTAGTGTTAAAGAAAAGACCATTCAAAGAAAATTTACTTTATTTATGCAACCCAATCCATGCCAAAGGCGAGATTCTTAATTTAAGAAAGAGGCTAGAGGTAGTTTTACAGGTTTGCGACGTTTTAGATGCAGCTTATAAGCGCAATATTATCTATCATGATCATAAATTGTCGCATTATTACTTTAACCAATCTCTGTCTCGTATCCATGTGATTGACTGGAATGCTGCTAAACTACAGTCGAAGGGAATTCATCAAGCCGAAATATTAATGGACATAATTAAATTTAGCGCACATTCAATGCATTACATATTGTTAGGGTGTCCTGCAAACGAGATACCCAAGTTGGGCATTAACGATCCAGAAAGGCATCAAATATATACGCCTAATTGGAACAATAATGAGATTCAGTTACCATGTGCGGTAAGAAATTTGATAATTAGAGCTTTAGATGGAAAATATCAATCGTACGCCGAAATAAAGGCAGATATCGTTGAAATATTAAACGATCTTAGTGACGCTAGAACAATTTTTAATTCATAAAAAATTTCTTTGACCTTTAATTTTGTAAAAGGAGCTAGAATGAAAACCGTAAAAGACTATGAAAATCTTTGGGCTCAAATACTTACAAAATCTGAATATTCACTTGAGGAAATCCAACCTTTGCGATTGGAGATCGAAAGTCTTGTCAAAGATCAACAGTTCCATAACTTAGATGCTGAACAACAAAGCGATTTACTAACTATACTAGAAGATATTCGCTATAAAGAAGAAGAGCTTGCGGTAGTAGTGCTTTCGCATGGCAAACAATCTGAAGACAAAATTTCAGAAACAAATAAAGTTATGAACCGAGCAGAAGAACTGTTTTATTCAGGGCAGTTTGCTGAAGCAATAAAAAAATACAATCAGGTGCTTGCAGTCGAACCTAATTGGGAACGTGCACGCGAACACCGTAATCAAGCTAGTGAATATTTAAAGAGAGGCTACATACCGGGTGAAGCTTTGCCCCCGGAAGTTGCTCTATTGTTTGGGAAAGCCCAGTCTGCTGCCAGAGTAGGGCGTTATATGGCGGCTTTAGAATTGATGAATAAAGCAAAAAAGATACTGACGGAATATGGAATTGCCAAGTGGAGTGATGGAGACGAATTTATTGCCCTAATTCAAACGAGCATTGAAGCAGAAGAGATTGCTCAATTTGCTACGCAAGCGTTCAATGAAGGAAGGATAGAAGAAGCAATAAATGCGCTTAATTCAATCTATCATTCTTCTTCGCACCCTAAATATAAAGTATTAGCAGATAAATATGAAAACTTCAGAAACAAGGTTGAAAAAATCTCTACAGCGTTATATGCTCCAAACATAATTTTCTCAAGCGAATTATTCGAGGCGTTAACTGATTTAGAGAAACTAAAAGATGAATTCAGGGATAACTACAGGATCAAGATATTAGACGAAAAATTAGGTACGGTGAAATCTAATTTAGTTAAATCCATTCAGGAAAAGATTCGCAACCTATTGTCTGAAGCTGAAATTGCTCAGACTATTGACGCTGCCGTTGATAATTCACATCAAGCAAAAGATATAGTTGATCAAGCTGTCCAGATTGGGTTGACAAATGAAGAGTTTAATTACGTCGTTAAAGAAGTAAATCGGAGAATAGATATTGCAGAATCTGATCAAGCTGATTTAAGCCAAGCGGAAAAACTTGCTACGGAAAAAGAGAATCAGAGCATAGCAATACAAATTATTCAAGAATTACATAAAAGATATCCAAACGATCCGCGTATTTCTAGAATCCGAGCGCGATTAGGCATATCGGACATGCCTTATAATGCCAACCCACCTCCTGATGATATTGACAATATTTTACAAAAAGCAAAAGAGTTGTTTTCTCAGCAAAAAATTGAAGAGGCAATAGACCTACTTGATCATCAGTATAAAATATTACGAGTATCGAGACTTAGAGATTTATCCACAGAGTATAAAAATGTCAGGAGGTTTATCGATAATTTAAGCGATATTATTTATTCAGGTAATGCATCTGAAGTGATTGAAGCTTCAAAAACAATTATCACTTTAAGGGATAAGTATGGAGATTTACCGTTTCCAGAACCTTTGTTGGTTAAATTAAACAATCAGCTATTGATTCACCTGATCAACTCGAAAGACGAAACTGACAAGCATAATACTACTGCAACCCAGGATATTGTTATTCAAGGTTTATTAGGAGAGCAACCCGCAATATCCTTCCATGAATATTATCGCGTCCTTAATGGAATGATATTAAAAGATCCGCTTAATCAGCGCCTTCAAATTCTGCTTGCTTGGGTTAAACACGAGATAGAGTTCAATGAGAAGCAAAATCGAAATCGCATAGAACGAAATAAAAGTATTGATTCTTTCAGGAATCAGGCGAAAGTATGGTTTATCCTTAGCATAATCACTGCAATTACGTTTTTGATTCTAGCGATTTATATAATATTAATTTCAACCCAGCAGGAGGATGTTTGGGTACGTTTAGGTTCACTTTTCTCCATTCTGCCCGTTTATATAAGTAAGTTAGTATACGACCAATCCCTTGCAGCAAATCGCCGAGCAGATGAGATGTACGAAAAGCTCATGGATGAAGATGCTCGCAATGTCGAATTAGACCGCTTAGATGAAAAGGATATTCGCAAAAAAGTTTTTCAAGAAAAATCTAAACCTAAACAGAAAAAGACTGACTCAAACAAGAATACTCCTAACCCATGACCCAACACCCCCTCGTCAAATTCGGTGACGTAGTTCGCCAAGTAAAAGACAAAGTTGACCCGCAGACTGCGGGTTTGGAGCGTTTTGTCGCGGGTGAGCACATGGACACGGACAACCTGCACATCCGCCGCTGGGGTGACGTTGGCGCTGGCTATCTGGGACCCGCTTTCCACATGCGTTTCAAGCCTGGACAGGTGCTTTACGGTTCGCGCCGTACTTATTTGCGAAAGGTGGCTTTCGCAGAGTTTGAGGGCATTACCGCCAACACAACCTATGTGATTGAATCCAAAGACCCAGAAGTATTGTTGCCTGAACTTTTGCCATTCATCATGCAGACGGATTCTTTCAACGAACATTCCATCAAGCAATCCAAAGGCTCGGTTAATCCGTACATTAATTTCTCGGACATTACTTGGTACGAATTCCCCCTCCCGCCCGTGGACGAACAGCGCCGCATTGCTGACCTGCTCTGGGCGGCGGATGATTCAATGCAAGAATACAGCGCATTGATTCAAAGTATCAATCAAATGATTGCGTCTTATCGAGATTCATTTTTCAACGACTCTCACGGCTGGAAAAAAGAACAACTTGGAAAACTTTACGAAATCAAATTAGGCAAAATGGTTTCTCCGAAATCTCGACAAGGGATTTTGCCAAGACCATTTATGTCAAATGCAAATGTTCAATGGGGAAGAATTGATTTAACACAAGAAGTAAAACAAATGGATTTTACCGATGAAGAGTTTGAGAAAAATCGTCTTCGGTATGGCGACTTGTTAGTTTGTGAAGGTGGCGAAGTTGGAAGGTCTGCGATTTGGCATGATGAACTTCCAGAATGTGGCTATCAAAAAGCAATTCACCGATTGCGCCCCATCACAGATGATTTGCCGCCTGAAGTTTTATTGCAATTCATGTTTTATGCTTCGAGTCGTGGCTTATTTGTAAAATTCACAGGTCAATCAACCATTGCCCATTTTCCTGCCGAAAGATTACGGTTGCTTGAAATACTTGTCCCACCAAAAGAAAGCCAAGATGAATTTCTCAAAGTTTTAGGCGAAATGGAAAAATCACTTTCAGCGGCAGAGCAGCATTTAGCAGAGACAAAAAATTTGAAAATGGCTTTATTGAAAAAATTTATAGAAGGTGCATAAATGTTCAACGAACAGAACACCGTCGAAAACTACGTCGTCAGCCTGCTCACGGGAGTCACACCGCCGCCCGTAACGGGCAGAGAGAGTCACGAAGACGCCGCGCCCTACATCCCGCTCGGACGCAATCACAAAGGCGCGGGCTGGCATTACGTCCCTGCTGCCACGTTGCCGCGCCGCGTCAACGACGTGTTCATTGAAGCCTACCTGCACGAAGCCCTCATCCGCCTCAACCCCGAAATCGCCGCCCAGCCCGAACGCGCCGACGAAGTGCTCTACAAACTGCGTGCCATCGTCCTCTCGGTGCGCTCCGATGGACTCATCCGCGCCAACGAAGAATTCACCGCCTGGTTACGCGGCGAACGCTCCATGCCCTTTGGCGAAAACAATCAGCACGTCACCATCCACCTGCTCAGTTTCACCGAACTCGACAACAACCAATACATCGCTTCCACCCAGGTCACCTTCCGCGCGGGCGCAGCCGAACGCCGCCCCGACCTCGTCCTCTACGTCAACGGCATCCCGCTCGCCCTACTCGAAGCCAAAACCCCCGTCCGCAACGCCGTCAGTTGGGTCGACGGCGCCAAACAACTCCACGACGACTACGAAAAATTCATCCCCGAGCTCTTCGCCTGCAACGTCCTCAACGTCGCCACCGAAGGCAAAGACCTGCGCTACGGAGCCATCCACACGCCCCTCGAACACTGGAGCCCGTGGATTGTCGACTCACTCAAAGCGAGATTAACTGCCAGTAAACAGAATCAAGTTTCGGCGGATGAAGAACCGCTTCGCACCCCACCCAAGCCTGATATCAAACAACTGGCGGAATCCATCCCCAATCTTCTGCGCCCCAACCTGCTCCTCGACATTCTCGCCAACTTCACCCTCTTCGCCACCGACAAAAAAAAGCGCCGCCTCAAAATCATCTGCCGCTACCAGCAGTACGAAGGCGCAAACAAAATCGTCCAGCGCGTGCTCGAAGGCGTAACCAAAAAGGGACTCATCTGGCATTTTCAAGGCTCGGGCAAATCCCTGCTGATGGTCTTCGCCGCGCAAAAACTGCGCATGGCAGGCGCGCTGCGCAACCCCACCGTCATCATCGTGGTGGATAGGCTCGACCTCGACGCGCAAATCAGCGCCACCTTCCACGCCTCCGACATCCCCAACCTCGTCAAAGCCGAAACCCGCGCCGAACTCGAAACCCTGCTCAAACAAGACACGCGCAAAATCATCATCACCACCATTTTCAAATTTGGCGAATCAGACGGCATGTTGAACGAACGCGAAAATATCATCCTGCTGGTGGATGAAGCCCACCGCACGCAGGAAGGCGACCTCGGTATGAAAATGCGCGCCGCCCTGCCCAACGCCTTTTTCTTCGGGCTGACGGGCACGCCCATCAACCGCCGCGACCGCAACACCTTCTACGCCTTTGGCGCCGATGAAGACGAACACGGCTACATGAGCCGCTACGGCTTCGAAGAATCCATCCGCGACGGCGCCACCCTGCCCCTGCACTTCGAGCCGCGCCTCGTCGAACTGCACATCGACAAAGCCGCCATAGACGCCGCCTACGAAGAACTCACAGGCGAACTCTCCGACCTCGACCGCGACACGCTCGGCAAAGCCGCCGCCAAGATGGAAGTTTTGGTGAAGGTTCCAGAACGAATTCAAAATATTTGCGCCGACGTTGCCAAACACTTTCAGGAAAAAATAAAACCAAATGGCTTCAAAGCCATGCTGGTCACATTTGACCGCGAAAGTTGTCTGCTCTATAAAGCCGAACTGGATAAATATCTTCCGCCCGAAGCCAGCGATATTG
>Ga0208244_100773_pt1 | contig 24597 bp, 20 predicted proteins | sample SubbioCR12Aug_5A_FD_184828 | JGI IMG/M metagenome (GOLD analysis project Ga0208244, IMG submission 184828) | Serpentinite rock and fluid subsurface biosphere microbial communities from McLaughlin Reserve, California, USA - CR12Aug_5A (SPAdes) | ecosystem: Environmental > Terrestrial > Deep... | reverse complement strand
ATAAATCCGTAATGGTATTCTTCGTTTGTTTTACTTCTATACTTTTTAATTACAGCGAACGGGTTTGAGTTTATAAATGATGTTACCGAAATTACACCAGGAGGTACTTTCACAATTTCCTTTGCAATTATGTTACCAGGATAGATTAAAGAATCCTTCTGAATTTTATAGAGAAAATCAATTCTGTCATCAAGCAAAAGACTAAGGAAAGAGGGGAGATAATCATTTTTTAAGAGCACATTGAATGATTCTTCGGCATCTTGGTTTATTGAAGAGAAATGAAAGAGGAAATCGTTTGCTGATTTAATTATCTGTTTTGATTGTTCGTTTGTTAAAACTTTGAACATAACAGAATAAAAGGTAATGCCGGACGCACTAAGAAGCAGGATAACTATTGTTAAATTTATTAAGATGATCCGCGAACTGATTTTCATCTCAAGTATCTTTTTGAAGTACTTTTCGGATGGTAATTAGCAGTTCGTCAAAATCGTATGGTTTGCTTAAGAAATCAGATGCACCCATTCTAGTTGCTTCAATAGCACTTCTTACATCGGCATATGCTGTTAGAACGATAACCTTGAAAAGATAGCCTCTTTTATTAATTTCTTTTAAGACATAAAAGCCATCTTTACCGGGCATCTTAAGATCTAATAAAAGAATATCTATTTTATTATCTTCGATAAACTTGAAAGCATCATCAGCATTTGTTACGTAATTTGTATCGTAGCCGATTTCTTGAAGTTCTTCGTTCAGAACTTCACACAACTTTTCATCATCATCAAGAATTAGTATTGATTCCATCTATTCTCTATTTTACTTTGGAGTCGATTCCATTTGGTAAATTTTCATTTCCTGTCTGCGATTATTTAGCTCTCTTTTGATTACATTCTCGGTACCGGGAGAAGCAAGTCGCTCCTTTAAAGTGGGGAGGAGTTCAGTCTTAATCAAAATAACAAGTTCCTTTTTTACTGTGCTTATTTTGTCAGCACCCGTAAGATAGCGAATACCGAAAACCCACCACGGTAAATCTCTCAAGAAAGGGATACCGATCCGATCCTTTTTATCCTCATTCGAAAATAACCCGCCAATAACAGTTTCTTCGCCGTTAAGCATTAAGACCTGTGTTCTCGCTGTAGTTTTACGTATTTCAGTTGATATTTCAGATGGGAAACCGCTACTTCTCTCAACCTTTAAGTTTAAGAGAACATAATCGACACCATCTTCTTTATAATAATATGGAGTGACTTCAATTATGGAGCCGGTTGAGAAAAAGAAATCCGTTACATTACCTGCAAAGTCCCTTTGTTTGACCGAAAAATCGGAACCGACTTGAATTCTTCCTTGTGTTCTATCACGAACTGTAATAACCGGACTGGAAATCATTTCCCCTAATTTTTCGGATTCAAGAAACTTAAAGAATGAAAGGGCTTCACCAAAGAAATTTCCAACTCCAAAATCAGAGGAAGTTTGCATACCGAAAGTATTCTCCTGGGTATTTGAAGTACCACTTTCAGATGTACCTGGTTGACTAGTTGTGGATAATCCGGTCCCGAATTCAAAGTTTCGCTTTCCCAAAACAAACTGCCAGTTAATCCCTCTCTCTTTTAACTCTTCTAAATCCATTTCGAAAAAAACGGCAGAAATTTTTATTTCTCTTTCATGTATAGAGGCATAAGTGTCAAAAGTCCTTTCATCCTTTACTTCGGTTTTAGTTTTTACAACCCAAACCTCTTGATTTTTTTCATACATAAGATTAGCGTATTGAACAATAATAAGCAGAGCTTTTTCATAATGCATATTGGAAATTTCAATGCCGATCGGGTCTTCTCTTTCTACAATAGAAACAATTTTCCTTCCAGTACGTTTTTCACTGATAGCGCTTAGAAGTTCTATCGCCTGATTGAATTTTAAATTTGCAGAAAGCGTGACCAGCTCATCCGGGTGGGTATAGCCACTTATTTCTCTTTCAAGGTAATCCTGCGACATTAATGTAATGCCGAAAACACAAACCATTAAAATTAAAAAAGCTATTTTCTTCATTTCAACACTCTTATTTCTTAATTTCTTTCTCTAAATCTAGTTCCACCTTCTCTACAATTCCTCCTATATTAAGAATAAATCTAACCTTATTGCTTGAATAATCAATTTTGGTAAGATATCCTAAATAAACTGCATCACCTTCAACAAGAAGATAAGAATTTCCGCGTGAATCCGCAATGAATGCTCCTTCCGGTACCAAGGCTAATAATCTTGCTCCCTGGACATCAAGAAGCATATCGTAATTAAGAGGTATTTCTGCTCTGATCAGCGGATAAAACACATCATATAATTTTCGTGAAGTTAAGTTGTTTTCTACAAAATCACCTGTGGTAAATCTGTCATTATCCGAAAAATATACACCTGCAATGATAGTAAAGTTAACTAAATACTTAGGCTTTTCATTTTCACGAGCAGCCACAAAGGTGCTAATTTTAATGTCTTTGATTTTTTTTAATTCTTTACTTTTTTCTATTGCATAAACAATTTGAAAAAAATCGGAGTGAGTTGAAATTCCAGTTATCTTATATAAATAATAAAAGAACTCTTTATATTGTTTTTCTTCTGCATATTCGATGTTAAGTTTTGCCTCTGCTGATAACTTGGGTGATAGGGAATTTATAAAGTCATAAAACTTATGAACAGATAAATTTTTCGGTATATTAAATTTTCTTGAGGCAAGTACAGAGTCTAATGTAGTTGCTTTGATAATCTTTTCATTTAACTGAGCAGTAAGAACATCATGATCATAAATAAACGATTTTAGGTCGTTTAGCTCGGTTGTCTTTTTCTTAATGCTGCTTTTTTGGATAAAGAAATTGTAACCGAAGCCAATTACGGCTAAAAGAATCCAAACAAGGACTAATGCAAGAGTATTCTTTAATTTTCTGTTCATTCCAAATCTCTCGCCAAACCTTTTAGTTTAAAATCAACTGAAAATCTATATGCATCTTTTTCCCTTATCGGTTCGTAAATAATGTTTTTGAGAATTGCCGATTCAATTTGTGAAGCAAATTCAGTTAATACATATTTATTCAGGGAATGTCCTTCTATTTTTATCATGTCCCCCGATTCTACATTCATACTTCTTATCCAGAAACTTTTTTTCATCGACGTGAAGTCGGAAATATCCTCAATTAATCCACCCCAAATCTCAGTACCTTTGCTAACAGAATCCAGTATAGCTTGAGTCTGGTCGAAACTGCTGATTCTTGCGTCAAGAGCCTCAATTTGTGAAAGTATTTCTATATTTTGCTTTTTCATTTCACTTTGCTGAAGTATCTCGTTATTTAACTTGCTAATATCAGAATGACTGGTAAGTATTTGCATTGTTAGATAGAAAGCCGTATAAAAAAGGAGCGGAAGCACAAGATAACCATGCCATCCAAACTGAAATACTTTCTGTTCTTCTTTTATGTAATTAGGTAATAGGTTAAGCCCTTTGTACTGTTTTGCTTGTTCATCAAAAAACTCACTTGCAGCAGCAATGGGGACGGTGAAAGAGGAAATCTTTTCTCTTATTTCGTTACTTAATCCGTTTAATGAAATATTGTCGAATTCAAGCCGGCTAACATCTGCTTCGGGAAATGTGCCATAAAATGAAAGCATAAGATTTTCAGAATCGTCTTCACCACAAACGACAATATTGTCAAGGTTCGGAACCCCGCCGTTTTCCATCTCGAGTAGAATCTTACTGAAATAGACATCGTATGTATGAAGATTTGCCGTGCCAACATCAAGGGTTGCTCCAATATGCTTTAATTTTCTGCCATGCATGAAAATTAATTTGCTGTATTCCTTCCCGATATAAACAACCAATGAATAGTCATCAGGGAAAAACTTTTTTTGCTTTGCAACGTAGTATGCAAGAGAAATTTCAGCACATTTGACAGAGGATATCTTGTAATATCTTTTACCGTTAATATTTGCAAGGCTATTGATAAGCTTAAAGCAGCTTATATCCTCCGTTAGATAGGCAGTCAATGAACTTTTATCAGCAAGTTCAACAAAGCCATAGTTTTGTTTGTCGAGTTTTCTTTCTTTTAATTTTGCCTCATCAATAAACTCTCCTGTAGAAGCTTTGGATTCCTGGGTTTTACGCGAAATTACCTGGTAGTAGATGGCTGGTTCTGTTAGAACAGGTATAAACTCAATTTTGTTAAGTTTTATTCCGGTTAATTCAGAGTTCATTAAAGCTTCGACTAATGATCCAGAGGAAGATGGAGCAGAAAGAGCTGCACCTTCTATTCCGTCGATCATAAGCCCGGCATCAGGTTCGAGCAGGCTTTGAGGACTCGCATCCATTCCTTGCTGGGTATTCGCGGTATTTATCGTATCAAGAGAGAATGCTTTTGATATTTTTATGCTATTGTTCTCTTTTGTGAAAACCGCTACCTTAGTGTCGGTTCCCTCGCAATATAAGCAAAGTATCTGTTTCATCTATTAAGCCGAAAGTATCTGTTGCATTCTTGTTTTGTTGTTGGCATATGCCATTGCTGTTTCGAGAGATATTTTCTTACTCATATATAGGCGTTTCAAATCCTGTTCCATAGTATTCATACCAAACTGACCACCTTGATTTATCATTAAATAAATCTCGCTTGTATTATTGTTTTTTATTGCTGCTTTCACACTCGGGTTAACGATCAAAGTTTCTTTTGCTAAAGCAAGTTTATTATTCAACGTAGGAACTAGTTTCTGCGAAACAACTGCTATAAGAACGTCAGCAAGTCGGTTTCTAACTCTGTCCTGTTCGCTTGGATGAACTTCAGCAATGATTCTGTCGATTGATTCTACTGCAGAAGAAGTATGAAGTGTTGAAAAGACTTTATGACCGGTATCAGTGACTTCAAGAGAAGCAAGAATGGTATCCGGATCCCGCATTTCACCAATAACAATTATATCAGGGTCCTGTCGTAGTGATTGAACAACACCATCTTTGAATGACAATACATCTCTGCCAACTTCGCGGTGCTTGATTATAGCCATACTAGATTTATGCACAAATTCAATTGGTGAGGCAATTATCACCATTTGACATGGATCAATTTTGTTGTGAAAATCGATTATTGAATCGAGGGTGGATGATTTACCTGAGCCCGTGATTCCAGTAACTAAAGTCAAACCAAACTTAATATAAGTATGACTCATTGTTCTTATAAGATTAGGGTGAAACTCAAGAGTTTCTATAGGTCTGATTTTAGGGCTGATTGCCCTCATATTAAGTGCAAGATTATCCAAATCGAAGTATGTTGTTGCTCTAAATCTAATTTCTTCCTGCCGTCTTTCATATAAAAACGAATAACTGAAATCAAGACTTTTAGTTACCGTAAGGTAACGTCTTTGATTTTCATTGAGCAAATTTATAATTATTATGGCAAATTCATCGAGAGAAAATTTTGGTAACTCCTTAACTCTTTGTTTTTTACCATAAATTCTCATCCAAACAAATCCGTCGCTACCGTGTCCGCCAAGTTCAATGTCGGAAGCTTCCATTTCAATCATTGTTGTGAGGATTTTATTTAAATGTTTGCGTATAGCTATCCTCTCTTGCTCGGAAAGAGCCCCGAATTTTTCAATGATAAAATTTATTCTATCCTGCCCTTGATATAGTTCGGGGATAGACTGAATAAATTTCCCGAGTATTTGATTGACGTCTGAAGTCATAAGTCCTTTTATTTTATTCGTCACTTGTTCCGGATATAACTTCTTCAAGGGAAGTTAACCCCAGTTTTACTTTGTCAAGTCCGCTCTCTCTTAGGTTAAGAGTCCCATCCTTTTTTGCCTGAATTCGGATTTTCTCCTCATCTACTTCGGAGCCGGAACGTAAAATAATTTGCTTTAAATCTTTTGTAAAATAGAGAGCTTCATGAATTGCTAATCGACCCTTGTAACCTGTATTACTGCATTTATCGCAGCCAACGGCTTCATAAATCGTGAGTTTTTTCCATTCTTCTACATCAAGGTCTAAAGATTTATAGAACTCTTCCGGGAAATCGGTAACTTGTTTCTTACAATTATTGCAAAGTTTTCTTATTAATCTCTGTGCTACAATAATATTGATGGCGTATGCAATTAAGAATGGTTCGATACCCATTTTGTATAAACGTGCGACTGCACTGGGAGCATCATTTGTGTGTAATGTCGAAAAAGTTAAGTGTCCTGTGTTAGCAAGCTTAATAGCTACTTCAGCAGTTTCCTTATCTCTCATCTCACCTACAAGTACTATGTCGGGGTCGTGACGCAATATCGCTCTTATTGCTTGTTCAAAATTCATTTTGTGTCCGATCTTTAACTGGCGGGCACCCTCTATAACGTACTCAACAGGATCTTCAACAGTTAGAGTATTTACCGTTGGGTCGATTACCTGGTATAAAGCCGCAACCAGTGTTGTACTTTTACCGCTTCCGGTAGGACCGGTAAGTATAATCATTCCCTGTGGTTGACGGATGGCTTTTTCAAAAGCTGCTTTTGCATAACCGCTCAATCCTAATTTGCTTAAATCCTTAATCACCTTTCTGTCATCAAGGATTCTTATAACGATACTTTCAAATTTGTTTTTTAACTCTGTGCCAACCATCGGGAGTACCGATACACGGAACCTTATTATATGTCCATCTATCTCCCGCTGAATGAAACCATCTTGCGCTTTTTCTCTTTCAAATCTGTCAAGACCCCTAGCTCTGTCTTTAACAACAGCAATAACTGCTTCGGGCGAAGTATTCTCCTGTATATGCCATGTTTGAAGTATTCCATCCAACCTGAAAACTATATCGGTTCTTTTATTCGATAGGGGCACATAATGAATATCGCTTACACCTTTTCGCACACCTTCAACAAGGGAAGCTTCAATTAGATTAATTAGTGCGCTTTTATTTATCTCGGCATCAAGTTCTTCTTCGGAGAGGGTTTTATCAGCATCCTCTTCCATTGACATTTCTGTGGGTATTTCCTCAAGTAATTTGAGATATTCATTTTCCGGAGGGAATATTTTCTCGATTAGAAGATCGTAATCTTTTTTCCTGATAAAATAGACTTCATACTTCTTTGCATTTAACCCAAATGCAATTTTGGGTATCATTCTTTCGGTAGGATCAACCGCCGCAAGGATTAATTTATCCCGCTGCCTTTCGTCATAAGAATAAGGAATAACCCGCTGAGAAAGCATTAATGATTTTAATGTATCTCCAGCATTATTGATCATTGACTTTAGACTATTAATTTTTTCGCTTGATATTTCTGCGACATTAAGGTCTAGTTCTCTAAAAGCAAAAAGAGCAGCAACTTCACGAAAAATAGTGTCATGGTCATAATTGAAATCCTGAACCAGTATCTGAGCGATACTTCTTTTCACTTTTGAATTCTCTTTGTTTTTTATGTTAAGAGCATTCTCAAGAACTGCAGCATCTATTATTCCTTTTTTAAATAGAAGGTACCCAATTTTATCAGTTAGTTCAATCGTTGAATCTATCATACAAATTTGCTTATATAATTATTTATCATTACTCCCATGCCGGGGGTTTTCGGTTTTACTGTCGCGGTTTCTGCGGAAACCAGAGTTAAAGCAATCATAACTATCATTATTATCATTGCTATTATAACTTGAATTAATTCAATTATATTTTTTAACTTATATACCGTTTCACTCTCGTAGTAATTAGCTAACTGCAAGGCTGTATTTTTTATTGTACCGGTTTCTTCACCTGAGTGAAATCGGGAAATTGCCGTGTCAGTAAAAACACCACATTGCTCAAATGCATCGGTGATACCGGTGCCTTTTTTAATCATGAGCGGTATAGCAACATTCTTTATTTTATCTTCAAAATATGCATTGTCTGTTGCCTCGGCCGCTATTCTTATTGGTTCAATACTTTCAGCCGAACCGCTATAAAGCGTATAGAATACCCTGCAAAAAACCTCAATTGTTGTTTTATGGATTAAACTACCTATTATCGGTATTTTTAACATAGTTTTATCGACAAGATATTTCCCCTTCTTTGTTTTTGCAAACCGTGCGAATACAATAATAGGAATGACAAGAACTGCAAGAATAATATAAATGTATTCATTTAGAAAATCTGCGAACTTTAAAGTTGCTGCCGTCATTGGTGGAAGATCAATTTTAAATCTGACGAACATTCGAGCAGTCTCCGGAAAGATGTAGCCCACATAGTAAACTACGGCTATTAACAAAACGAAAATTGTTACAGCAGGACTAATTAATGCACTCTTAATGCTTTTTCTGAATTCTTGCTGTCTTTCAAGAAATTTTGCTGTAGCTTTATAAATTTCTGACATGTTGCCACTTTTTGAAGCAAGTCCTAACATATAAGAAGTGAACTTACCAAATACAGACTGATAACGCAAGAAAACGGTCTGACTGTCGGACCCTTTTCTTAGTTCATTGTTGATTTCTCTTAAAGTTTCTTTTAGTGTTTTGTTTTCAGTATCATTGATAAGGAGTGTTAGGATTTCTCCGTAAGATAATTTTTGATCTAAAAGTTCGGCGCTAATTTTTACAAAGGTAACAATGTCGGCATTAGGGGGCTTGGGAGAAAAACTGAGAAAGTTTTTGTTGACCGATAGAACCTGATAACCTAATCTCGATAATGCCTCAACCACCTCGTCACGGTTATAAGCCTTTTGCTCTCCTTTTACCGGTTTCTCGTTACCTTTTTTTGCTTTGTATAGAAAACTTGTTTTTTTTTCAATACTTTTAATTTTTAATTGATTCTTTTCAGAGATAGCTTTAATTTTTTTCTTTGCCTCTCCGAAAGAATCAGCAGTAATAGAACCGGTTATTAGTTTGCCATGAATATTCTCGGCTGAAAAACGACACTCTACCATATCAGTTTATTAATAGTGAAACATCACATAAAATTGTACATCTAAAATATACTAAATAAAAATGAAAATCTAACCACGCCTTCAATAAAAAAAATAAAAAAGATAAGTTGGCGTAAAGTTTATAGTTACACCCAATTATTAAATCAATCTTGAAGCTTGAATAAAAAAAAAGGCTGATAACAGTGTTACCAGCCTTTAATAATACAAATTGAAATTACGGAGCAACTAAAGTAGGTGTTGCAGTCGTAATACCTGTTGGAGTAACTGTTGTAACCACCTGATAGACTTTTCCATCAGCATCGACGACATTACCTTTAGCAGTTAGAGTTACAGTTTGTGCTGCAACAACGGCTGTATATGTGCCATTTGCAGATGATTGAAGATTAGCAGGAATTGTCCAGCCAGTGTATGTATTAGCACCACCACCCATTGCAGCTGGTTTTTTATAGAATTGTTGAGCTAATGAAGCAATATTCAAATTATCTGCTACCAGACCGTCTTTGTTTGCTTCTACTGAACTTGCAGTGAATAAATTGATACCGACTACGATAGCGATACCGACTATAATTACACCGAGAACGATAAGTAATAATTGTTGTTGACCCATTGGGTACCTCCTAAATAAGTTATTTTATGATTGTTTATGTTAATGTTATTGAAACATTATTAATTAAAAAACTCTTTGATCTTTCCGATCTATGGCGAAACCTTTGTTACGGAAACTGTTGTAATGTCATTAGCTGTAACCTGGGTTACTACTCTGTAAACTTTACCGTCGGAGTCTTGAACCTTGCCTATTCCTGTAATAAGTATCTTATCCGAAGAGGCTTCAGACTGTGAGTAATAACCATTTCCCGTTTCTTGTAATCCGGTCGGTATATTAAATCCAACAAAAGAAAACTCGCCCCCACCAAGTGCTTTGAGCCTTATATAATATTGTTGAGCTAGTCCCGCGATATTCATATTATCAGCATATAAACCGTCTTTATTTGACTCCACCTGGTTTTCTTCAATTAAAGTGAGAGCAATAACTATTGCAATTCCTATGATAATTACCGATAATACTATTAATAAAAGCTGCTGTTGACCCAAAGTTAATTCTTTTTGATTGGTAAATAATCAATATCGGTGCCATTAATTTTGTCTTAAAAGGTGAAAAAATCGATTCTTTTGGATAGACACCGGAAAATATAACAGGTAAAATTTACGTCGGAAAGGGGAGTTATTACAAATCACCCCTAATTTTTCAGATTATTTTGTGTAAGAATAATTCAATTTAATTCGTGGGATTGTCTCAAAGTGCTTAAATTTTGTCGAACAATCCCACAATATTAAATTACTTTTATGATTACAGCAAGTGTTATTTGAGTAACATCATCTTGCGGATTTGTGAAAATTCTCCAGTATAAAGTTTATATATGTACATACCACTGGCAAGATTGCTACCGTTAAAGTTTATCTGATGTATACCCGCTTCTTTGAATTCATTATCTGATAGAGTTGCAACCTCTTTACCTAAAATATCAAAAACCTTTAATGAGACAAAACAATTCTTTGGTAAATGAAAATCAATAAATGTGGATGGATTGAAGGGATTCGGGTAGTTCTGCAATAGTTCAAATTTTTCCGGGACGAGTGAAACAGTCAAAACTTGAGAATAAGTTACAGTTCCGTCATAATCAAATTGTTTTAAGCGATAACTTACCTCTCCCCTTTTAACACCTGATAAAGCATCAATAAAAGAATAGTGATTTTCTTCAGTTGAGGTTCCTTTACCGGAGACGAAACCAACAGTGCTCCAGATCGAAAGATCAGGATCGGTGTTCATTTTTCTTTCAACTTCAAAACCTCGATTATTAGTTTCGCTTACTGTTCTCCAGTTTAAATGGATTTCATCCGTTTCACAGTGTGCAGTGAAAGATGTTAATTCGACTGGAACAATATCATCATTTACTAGAAGATAAGATGCTATCCCGTTATTGGTTGAAAGAATATAATAGACATAAACACCCTGAGAAAAAACTCTATAATCAACATCTCCTGCAGCACCTGTTGTGTTTGTATTCGGTCCTAGCGTTGGAGTAGTCTCAATTAGAACAGCAGAATCGAGTCCTTTCGAGACTTCGAGGACTTTTGCATTTTCGTTACCCACCCCATATTGAAAAGTAATTAAATATCTTTTACTTCCACTTATAATATAACGTAAGGCATTACTTCTACTATCAACTAAATTTACCGGAACTTCTTTAATAAAGGCTCCAGACTCAGTGTGCTCTCGTGGTCTGATACTATTACTGTTAATAATAAAATTTGAGTTACCATCCATTTTAGGATAAACTGCCGGGTTTGTTCCCACATTGGTTACGCCAGACAAAGTTATTTCAAGAGGAGTAGTATTAAAGGTCCCATTGCTCATAGTCCATTTATAGACTTTATTGGATGAATTAGCTGCGGCATATAGTATAGCCGAATTATCAAAGTAAGAACCAACTACTGTTATTTTATCCCCCAATCTAACAGCAGCCCCCAGATAATTTAAAATTATAGTCGCCGAAGAAGTCTCACTATCCCACTTATAAACTTTAAATGGATCTGAATTAGCAGCAGTAGTTAAATTTGCTGCAATGATTACACCATCATCGGTAACTTCAACATCATTAACAATAAAAGTTCCACCTGTGCAAGCGCTTGTATTAAGTGTTCCGACCTGATCACCGGTTGCCGCATTTAAAATTGTTATGTTCGGACGGTTTACGATGTAAACCCGATGTTGTTCATTAACATATCCATAAGCCATGCCTCTTTCAGTATTTGCGGTAGTCGAAAACCAGGGGGGAAGAGTATTATTTGCCGAACATAAAGACCAGATTGGCATCAGTTCACCAACTACACTAACTATAATAGTATCCTTTAAATTATTGATTGTCCCGATAATGATTCCATTTCCGGTGCCGTAAGGAATAAAAAAACCTAAAGAATCAACTATTCCGTTCACTCCAACTATTTGCCAATCGATATCGGTTGGTTTAATCACGATACCATAACCCCATATATCAAATCCTTTGATGTCGATTTTCCTTGTTTGTGTTGAGTCTATTATTATCTGACGTGGCGATAGAGAAAATGAATCCAAAATTGTTGAAACATCAACTTCAGCTACCGCGAGCAGTGCATTTCCAACTGAACGTTCTCCGCCAGGGTCTGAAGGACTATTCACAATATTATCTCTCACAACCATTACAGTTGAACCGCCTCCGTCAAGATTTACACCATGATGACAACCTATAGAGATCATATAGTCAGCGAGTTCCCACAAAGCCATTCCGACACTTAAGTCCGGCTGTCTTCCATCAACAGTAATAAAATAAATTTTTGTACTGTCGTGATTTATTCCGACCGCTGTTCTTGGGTGGCGCGTGTTAACATGTGACTCACCAAAACCCTCAACACCGACAAAAGATTGAGGACGAATGCCGTTAGTCATTAAACGTGGACCTCCCCCCATTAATCCGGTTATCAATCCCCGGTTGGGTTGGGTTCCTATAAAAATTTCAATTGTATCACCGACATTAATATTTGTATTAAGAAAAGTATTGGCAGTACCATGTCCGGAAAGAATATAACTGTTGCCTACCGGCATATTTCCCACTCCAACTTGTTTTTCTGTAGCGATGAATTTTATTTTATTATTAATGGTGAAATTCTCAATTGGTTGAAGCTTTATTTCAGTACCGAACTCATTTGTTTTTGTAACCGCTCCAATATATTTATTATAAAGTATTAACCTATCGGTCAATCGTTCACCATTTATTTGTGTTATGGCACGGGTTGTATTATTGGAAGCATAAACAGTCCCGGAAAAATTAAGTATATCAAATACCGGTTTACTTATCCCTAATACTCCGAATGAAGTTCGAACATGTGTACGACCAAATGTAAACTGAGTATCTTTAATCATTGAGTTGGAAAGGAAAGTATAGGGATTGTTCGGATCACTTATTCCGAAATAATCTCCGTTTATTGCTCCAAGTACTACTCTTCCCGGAGCGCCATTTCGTTTAGACATGTTACTTGTTTTTTCTAGTCCTGTCCCCAAAGTATTTCTAGCAAGTTCGGTCTCAATTTTAATGTGTGGATTTGAAACGTCAATTTCAAGTATTTTTATATTAAACGGTCCTGTTGTTTTTTTAACCGAATGGTATCTTGAACCCGGTCCTACATCAACAACAGTAGAATCTTGTGGGAAGATATGAATAAAAGTAAAAATAAACGCAAAAACAAACGCAAAAAAGAATATTGATTTTTTCATGAAAGCGACTCCAACAATTAATAAATACTATCTTTAGAAAAATATGAAATAGTTGAAACAAATCTATTATGTTTCGGCATAAATTATTAAATCATTATTATCGAAGAATTTATTTTCTATAAATTATCTCTCCGTCAAAAACTGTCATTAGTACTTCGGCAGACAATATGTTTTCGGGTGGTATTGATAAAATATCTTTTGATAATAAAATAAAGTCGGCGAGTTTACCTTCTTCAATGCTTCCCTTTATACTTTCTTCGAAAGAGGAATATGCCGCATTAATTGTATAGCATTTAATAGCTTCTTCTACAGATATTTTTTCTGAGGGGATTAATCCATCGGGATTTCTATTATCTGCCGTTTGTCTGGTCACTGCAGAATATATTCCGGTTAACGGATTTAGTGTAACCACCGGGAAATCGCTTCCAAAACAAACCATTACACCAGTTTCAATAAGAGATTTGAAAGCAAAAGTTTTTTGCATCCGCTCTTTACCGATTTTTGATTCAGCCCAAACACCATCATCAAATAAATGATAAGGCTGCACAGATGCTATTACATTAAGTTGTTTGATTCTTTTTATGTCGATTTCTCTCAAATGCTGAGCATGTTCTATTCTGAATCTGCGATCCCATTTAGGATTTTTTGAAACTACATCTTCAAAAATATCGAGAACCTCTGAATTAGCTTTATCACCAATTGCATGAATTGATAACTGAAGTTTATTTCTGTCAGCATCCAAAGCCCATTGATGCAATTTCCCATTATTCAATATATCCATGCCGAGTCCGTAATTTTCCGGTTCGTCGGTATAGGGTTCAAAAAAGAGAGCTGTCGCAGAACCGAGAGAACCATCAGAGAATGCTTTCAAAGAACCAGTACAAAGTTTATCATTTCCGAAACCAATTTCAATTTGAGTCTCAATTATTTCTTTACATTTTTCAATCGGTAATCTTGTAAATATTCGGCTTGTTAGGCTTTCCTGGCGGTTAAGTTTTTGCAGAATTCTAAAATCATCAGAGTAAGCAATGTCGTGAATGGAAGTAATTCCGAATTTGCTTGCTTCCTTCAGTGTAAGAAGGCAAGCCTCAACTTTTTCTTCCTCGGTAGGTGAGGGAATTACAGATAGAACTAAGTTCATTGCTTTATCTTTTAAAATTCCAGTGGGCGAACCTGTTGAGGGATCTTTTTCAATATATCCTCCTTCAGGAGAGATTGTATCGGATGTAATTCCAGCCATTTTAAGTGCTACACTATTTGCCAATCCCATGTGATAATCCATACGTGAAATAAATATGGGTGTGTTGGGAGAGAACTCGTCAATCCATTCTTTAGAGGGGAGAGTTTTTATATCCCAATTTTGATGATTCCAATTACCACCGGTTGTCCACTTACCTGGATTTTTTGAAATGTAGTTGCTTAAAATTGATTTAAATTCTTTAACTGTTTTTGCTGGTTGAAGATCTACGCTTTTCAAATAAAATCCTCCCATAATAATATGGGCGTGACAGTCTATCAGTCCGGGTAAGACCAGTTTTTGTTCAAGGTCGATTACTTCTGTTTTATTATCGATATATTGTTTTGCGACTTCATTGCGTCCAACAAATATAATTCGGTTTGAATTAGTAACTATGCTTTCACAGAGTGGTTGTTTAGGATTACATGTAAATATCTTTCCATTGATAAATGCTTTTTTCATAAGGTGTCTTCTAAAAATGAGAATAATTCTTGCGTACGAAATTAAGTAATAAAATGGAATAAAAAGAAAGTCGAATTGCAGCTTGCAACTTGACTCTATTTAAAGAAGAGAATAGTTGGAGTTAGAAACCTGCAATTAATTCCTCAAGTTGTTTAATAGTAGGTTCGACCGACTTATGAAATTCAGCTTCTAGGACAACTCTTCTTCTCTCTTTTTCCTCTCTCAAGTTGTCTATTGCCTTCTGCATTTCAGCTATTTTCCTTTGAAACATATCAACCTTGCTTTTTTCTCTTGTCTCAAAATCGGTTTTGATTTTTGCTATTTCTGAATCTTTCCTCCCGCTTATTGAAGAAATTTTTCTCATTAATCGTTGTTTTTTCTGAAAGGTTTCTATCAAATTCGCGATAAACCCAATTATTGCAATTATTAATCCTAACACGAAGACAATACCGCTCCATTTTATTCCGTTACTGAAAATTGAACGCATTAGTTCGGCATAACTATATGTTTGAGATGCAGTCTCTCCAATACCATTAACAAAGCCCCCAATAATGAAAACCACCATTGAAATGATGACGTTCAATACCATGTTATTATTAAAACCGGAATAAGCATTTGCCTCTTTAGACTCCTCAATTCCGTGAATTTTATTTTCAAGCGTGTTAATTTGCAGTTTTATGCTCCGCTCAAATTCTTCAATGGCAAGTTTTAAGTTCTCTTTTGAAGAATTTTTAATTACTTCAATCTCCTTTTCAAAATGATCGTTTTTTTTAATCGCATCTGTAATCTGATTATCATAAATCTTTAGATCATCGTTTACCAGCTTAAGTTGAGCCTCTTTTATATTTACACTTATCCTGGTTACTATATTTTTAGATTTTATGAAGATTTTATCTTTTAAAATATCTAGAAGAATATTTTGATAATTCTTACTCAATAAAGTATAATTATGCAAGAAAGAAATTTCGTTTTGTGCGGTTTCATCAATATATTCGTCGAGACCTAATTTAGAAATGTTTTCAAGCAGGGATGAGATTTCGTTTACATTTCCAATGTGCCTGACCGAAGCTGAGGTAATAATTCCTTTAATATCAGTGTAGATTTCTGCAAATGTATCTTCGTAAAATAAATTTATTAGTATACAGTTTCTGGCAAAGAACTCTAATAACGGTAAATTGTTTATTTCGAGAGCTAACTCGATTCTTCTTAAGTCATAATTTAGAATTGCAGAAATATTCTCCAAAGCCAAAGAAATGTTACCCGTTTTGCTTTGAAGAAGTGATGAATAAAATAAACCTGTTGGGGAATAAGGATTTACAACCAAAGCGGCTTCAAATGAATTGACGGATTCTTCAAATCTGTTTTCAAATAAGAAGTTGATACCCTTAAATATAAAGACCGGTTCTAAAAGTTCGTTCTTTAAATTTTCATCTTTAAAGTTATTATTAATATAAGTCTCAACGCGTTCAATTAGGATATTAGTCTTCTCAAAACTTCTTAATTTAGGATCGTACAGAAAAATAACAGATGATATAATCAAATTTATTATACTGTCTTCATTGTAGTTTCTCTTCATGAAGTTCAATAAGGATAATCCGAAATAAGTTTTCTCTTTTTGATTTTCTGTAATTATCCATTTTTTAAAGAGTTCCTTTGCTTCTTTCTGTCCCTCATCTGTTAAGAATGATTTTTTTACATTAGAAGTGCAGTTAGCAAAAAAAGGTAGCGCTAGATCACTTAACCAAAATATACTTCCTCTTTCGGCAGTAATAAGATCTTTTTTATATACTCCGTCAATCACAAAGGAATTTAGAATTGCTGCACGATTAATGAAATTTTCGAATGAGCGGTTCTCTTCTGAAAAGTCAGGAAAACATTCTTTTCCAAAATTTCTAATTCTTGAAGTAAGAATTTCAGTTGTGATTGATTCGGGTTCTTGCTCTAAAAAATCAATGGCAATATCTGGTAGTAATGCATCCCGCATTTTATTTCATCCTTGAAAAATTTATTTATAATATTCTATTCCACCCAATTATCGAAAAAACTGCAAAATATTTTAGAGGTTTTTAAAAATAAATTTAAAAAATGACTTGACAGGTGTTCATCCGTACACTATATTTGTAGTGAACAATTGGACACTATATGAAAAAGAATCTAACTGACAGACAAAATGAAATTTTGAATTTCATCCAGCAATTTAGAGATGAAGTTGGTTACCCACCAACTTTACGCGAAATTGGAAAGAAATTTGGAATTTCTTCAACCTTTGGAGTAAAAAGGCATCTAGATGCATTAGTAAAAAAAGGATTTTTAAGTGTAGAGAGTAATGCAAGCAGGGGGATAGCCGTTTTAGACATTGAAAGTGGAGAAGTCGAAAATATCAGGAAATTGGAAGAAAGCCAACTTTTTTCAAGAATACCCGTTATCGGCAGGGTAGCTGCCGGAACCCCGGTTACTGCTATTGAAAATGTTGAAGGTAATATTATTGTTGATTCTACATTCCTTAAAAGAGCTGAAAATTGTTACGCTTTGAAAGTAAAAGGAGATAGTATGATTAACATAGGTATATTTGAAGGGGACTACGTTATTGTTTCATCTGTATCAGATGCATCACATAATGAGATTGTTGTTGCTCTTTTAGAGGATGAAGCAACGGTTAAGCGATTTTATAAAAATGATAAAGATGTGATGCTTATCCCGGAAAATGAAAAATATTTGCCCATAGACTTAACAAATAACGAAAATTGTTCGATAATAGGAAAAGTGATTGGGGTTGTTAGGTGGTTTAATTAGTAAATTGGAGACTGAAATGAAGACAGAAATTTTTTCATCGGCAATTAATAAAAGAAATAGAATCAAATTCCTCTATGAAGCAGGTGAGGTTTATCTTGATCCTTATTTCGTTACAACTGAAAGTAACGGCAGGAAAGTGATTTATGGTAAAACTTTGCAATCAAACGAGATACGAAAATTTGAATATCAAAAAATCGCTAATATAAAGATTTTTAGAGATGTTTATTTTACTCCTATAATTCCAATAATTCCAATGATGAATTAATTAAGGATTGAAGATGCTATTTAACAACAGAAAAAATAGTGTTGACTTACTAATAACCGAGTTTTGGAAAAATGGTTATTCCACACTCTCACGAAAGTATGGTAAGTACTTACCTGATCCACCCCAAATCGGAGATTATGAGATAGATTTACTTGCCAGAAGAGGAAAAGATTACGCAATCGGCTTATCTTTAAATAGTTTTGATTTGTCAGACTTGAAAATCCTCGAAAAAATTCGATTTTTGGCATCTCGAAGGGTAAAACATTCTAATAAACCGGTAACTTTGTTCCTTGGTATTCCGATGAAAATCTATAAGCCTATTCGTGAACTGATAGACTCTCTTGATCTAAATATTAGAAAAAACATTAAAATTGTTGCACTAATTGAAGCTCAAAATTTAGACTTATTCTCTGTACAGAACGAAAATACTACTGAAGAACATTATCTAAATGCAAGCTAGTATTTAGAGGTTTAGTCCAATTTTTAGCTCTTCTTGTAGACCTCGCTGAAATCATACTACTTTTTAATAGTTCCTTCTCTTTTTCCTTTTTTTCGATAAAATTAATTAATAATTTTTCAGTTAATAATTATAATTCTTTTAAAAATACCGGTTTTTTTTTGATAAAGAGAGCTGTATAGATTATTTTTACATGCTTAATCAATTTTATAGGTTAAATATTGCATCAAAAAGCAAAAGAAAAAGATTTAGAAATACAAAATGCCATTAAAGAATCCGGTGTGATTCCTAAACATATTGCTATTATTATGGATGGAAATGGACGATGGGCACGCCAAAGAGGTCTTCCAAGGGTATCCGGGCATAAAGCAGGAGTTGATTCGGTGAGGGATGTTGTTGAGGCATGTGCACAACTTGGGGTAAAATATTTAACACTTTATACATTTTCAACCGAAAATTGGAAAAGACCTAAGAAAGAAGTTTCTACATTAATGCGTCTTCTTGTTAAAAGTCTTAAGAAAGAAACAGATGAACTGCATAAGAACAACATTCGTCTAACTGCCATAGGAGATTTTTCTTCTCTACCGGAAATTGTTCAAGCAAATATGAAAGATGCAATGGGATTAACGGCTAATAATTCAAGAATGACTCTCGTTCTCGCATTAAGTTATAGCGGAAGATGGGAGATTATGGAAGCAGTAAAAAAAATTGTTTCTGCCTATGCTCAAAAAGAAATTAACTTAAATGAAATAGATTGTGACCTAATGGATAGTTATCTTACTACCAGTAATATTCCTGACCCCGATCTGTTAATTAGAACAAGCGGTGAATTTAGAGTAAGTAATTTCTTGTTGTGGCAAATTGCCTATACTGAATTCTATATTGCAAATGTTTTTTGGCCTGATTTCAGACCAAAACATTTATACGAGGCGATTCGCGATTTTCAAAAGAGAGAGAGACGCTTTGGAAAAGTTAGCGAACAACTTAAAATTAAAGATAAGGTTTTTTAATGTTTTTTAGTTTTTTTTATAAAATCAAATTTGTTTTAATATTTTTTTTACTAGCATATATAACAGCTTCCCCTCAAATTGCAACTACAAGTTACAAAGTATTAGGGATTTCTGTTGAGGGGAATAAATCCGCTGATGCGCGCACCATCATTATTAATAGCGGTATTAAAGTTGGGGATGAAATACAAGTCCCGGGAGACCAGACTGCAAATGCCATTAAACAACTTTGGTCGTTAAATATTTTTTCTGATGTGCAGATTTTAATCGAAAAACAAATTGCAGATGGTATTTACCTGTTAATAAAAATAGATGAATATCCAAGAATAGAAAAAACAGTTATAGAAGGAAATGACGATGTCAGTGAAAGCGACCTCCAATCGCAAATTAATCTGACTCGCGGACAAATCTTAAAACCTCAAGAGGTTGAAAGAATAAAACTGAAAATATTAAAAAAGTATGAGGAAGAAGGTTTTTTCAATGCGGAAGTAACCCCTAAGTATTTTGAATATTTTACAGCCGATACGACTAATAATGAAATCAACGTTGTCTGGAGAAACCGGAGTGATTTAGCCGAAGAATACACATTAGAATATAAAAAATCTGAAATTACTTATTCAAACCTGATAGATAGAATTAAAGATAGAGTACTCTTAAAGTATGAAATCAATGAGGGGGATAAGGTTACTGTTAGAAGAATTGAATTCATAGGTAATTCTACCTTTACCGATAGCGATCTTAAATCTGAAATGGATGAGATAGAAGAATCTAAATGGTGGAAATTCTGGAGTAGAGCAAGATTTGATAAAAACAAGTATGAAACAGATAAAGAACTTATTGAGGCTTTTTATAAAAAGAATGGTTATCGTGATGCTGAAATAGTCTCCGACTCCTTGGTATATGAGAACAATAAAAAAGATCTGAAAATCTTTATAACGGTTTATGAAGGGCCTAAATATAAAGTTAGAAATATTACCTGGACAGGAAATACCATTTATACAGAAGAAGTTCTTAATGAAAGGCTCGGTTTTTCAACAGGAGATATTTACGACCTTGAAACTTTTAACAAAAACTTAAGAGGAAATGAAAAGCAAACTGACATTGCTTCGCTTTATCTTGACAATGGTTATTTAACTTTTAATTTGAATACCGTAGAAACAAAAGTCGGAGAAGATTCTATTGATATCTTGATTTTAATTAGTGAAAAAAATCAATTCAAAGTTGGTAAGGTTGATATTCAGGGAAATGACAGGACAAAAGATAAAGTTATAAGGAGAGAACTTTATACGATTCCGGGTGACTATTTTAATCGAGCTGCACTTTTTAGAAGTTTACAACAGTTAGCAAATTTACAATATTTTAATGTTGAAAAACTCTATCAACAGGGAGTAGATTATCAACTTGTAAATGATAGTACTGTGGATGTTGCCTATCGTATTGAAGAGAAGTCGAGTGACTATCTGAATGCTTCTGTAGGTTACAGCGGAGCTTTTGGCTTCAGTGGTGCTGTTGGTGTTACATTGACCAACTTTTCGATTACCGAACCCTTCTCGTTGGGAGGCGGACAAATACTAAGCTTTAACTGGCAGTTCGGCGTTGGCAATTTTTATCGTACATTTTCACTCGGGTTTACCGAACCTTGGTTCCTCGATACTCCAACACTTATCGGGTTTGAGTTTTTTGATACCAGGCAACAGTATATTTATGATCTAAGCCAGTCAGGGGCAACCGTTAGGGTCGGTAGAAGATTAAAATGGCCTGATGATTATTTCTATGTGCAAAGTATTTTTAGATATCAATATAATAACATCAGGGATGGTGGCTTTTATTACGCAAATCTACAAGGCAGGAAATTTCAACAATATACCTGGGGTGCAAGCATTACAAGAAAAAATATTGATAACCCAATATTTCCGTCTCAAGGTTCGTCGGTTGGATTAGATGGAGAAATCTCCGGCGGTCCGTTCTTACCGGGCGATGTTGATTATTTCAAAATCTTATTCAAAGCCGAATGGTATAAAAAACTATTCAATTCAAGCCGTTTAGTTTTGTATACTTCAACCGATGTCGGCTATCTTGAAGAATTGATTGCAGGAACACCTATCCAACCTTTCGATTATTTTTATATGGGAGGAAACGGTTTGATAATTGCAACAACACCTTTACGGGGTTATGATGATCGTTCAGTTGGACCGGTGAATGTTTTTAATGAAGTTTTCGGCGGAAAGTTTTCGGTAAAATATACAGCGGAACTTCGATTTGCAGTTGCACTTGAGCCGATTCCACTTTATTTACTTGCCTTTGCTGAAGCCGGGAATGTATTTGAAAGTTTCGAAAAGGCTGATTTCTTTAATTTGAGAAGATCAGTCGGTTTTGGAGCAAGAATTTTAATTAATCCTGTCGGTTTGATAGGGTTTGACCTCGGTTATGGATTTGATAAAAAAGCTGTTGACGGTAAAGACCCTTCATGGCTTTTTCATTTCCAGTTTGGCAGAGGATTTTAATTTTGTTTTTTATTAACTAATTCTAAAGGATAAATGTGAAAAAATATATCTTTATTATAGTAGCAATCTTATTTATGGGTTATGAATTGCATGCTCAAAATTCAATAAAAATTGGGTATGTAGATTCAGAAGAAATACTAAAAGCACTTCCCGAGGCAATAAAAGCCCAGGGTGAACTTGATGCGTTAATTAGTCAGTGGAATGATGTAGTTGATAGTATGGCAATGGCGCTTCAACAAGCTTACGCAGATTATCAAAAACAACAAAATACAATGCCTGAAAATAAAAAGCTTGAAGCCCAGCAACGACTTGTTCAACAGCAGCAAATAATGGAAGAATATAGAAGACAAAAATTTGCACAAGGAACTGGTGAAATATATCAGAAACAAGAGCAACTACTTAAACCGGTAAAAGAAAAAATCTTTGCGGCAATTGAGACAACAGCTAAAGAAGAAAACATGCAGTTTGTTTTTGATAAAAGTGGAGATATAATTCTGCTTTATGCCGACTCAGGTTTTAATATTACATATAAAGTTCTTGACCGCCTTAAAAGAGGTAAATAATAGGTCGCTTTTTGTGTTGTTTGTTTAGTTTGAAATCAACTAAATTGTGCCAGTTAATTGTACTATTATAATCAAGATTCGAGAAAGATATGAAAACCAGAATTCTTAGCTTAACTATATTTTTATTGTTATCAAGTATTTCCTATTCCCAGTTAAAAATCGGATATGTGGATTCTGATGCTTTATTGAATCAAATGCTTGATGCAAAAGATGCTCGTCAGCAACTTGATCAGCTTATTCAGGAATGGCAAAGCGAATTAAATCAGATGGACAGAGAGTGGAAAACAAAATATGACGATTATGAGAAACGTAAGCTTATTATGTCCGACCAATCCCGTGCGGAAATGGAAAGTGATTTAATCAAACTTGAGCAGAAAATAACCGAATTCAGAGAAAAAAAATTCGGTACTAATGGTGAACTATTTCAAAAACAAGATGAGTTGATGAAACCGGTTCAAAATAAACTTTTCACTGCCATAAAAGAGGTTGCAGAAGATGAAAATCTTGATTTCGTCCTCGATAGAAGCGGAGACATATTGATACTCTATGCAAAAGAACAATACGACATTACAAACTTAGTTTTAGAAAAACTTAAATAGCATGAAAGTATCGTTAAAAGAAATTGCCCTTCTCACCGGAGCAGAATTAACCGGTGATGAAGGGCTTTCTATTGATTCTGTAGCGCGAATAGAAAGTGCAATCCCCGGAAGTCTTACCTTTTTGTATCTTCAAAAATTTGAGAAACATTTCCAGATAACAAAAGCTTCAGCCATCTTTGTAAAAAAAGGATTTGATAAGTACAGAAAAGATATTACTTATCTTGAAGTTGCTGATCCTAATAAGGCATTTTTCATAGTCGTAAAAAAGTTTTTCTCACCGGAATTTAATTTGTCCGGTAAAGATGCAACCGCTTTTATTCATCCAGAGTCAACAGTATCCCAATCATGTTCGATCGGTAGAAATGTTGTAATTTCTGCAGGTTGTAAAATCGGGGATAATGTAAAAATCTACCACAATTGTGTGATTCTGGACAATGTTGAAATTGGAGATAATGTATTAATATTTCCTACTGTTACAATTAGAGAAAACAGTAAAATCGGGAATAACGTGATAATTCACAGCGGTTCTGTCATTGGTTCGGATGGATTTGGTTATACTCCGAATGAAAAAGGTGAATATGTAAAAATTCCTCAGATCGGTAATGTAATAATTGAAGATGATGTAGAAATTGGTTCAAATGTTTCAATAGATCGGGCCATGCTTGGTTCGACAATAATCAAAAAGGGGAGCAAAATAGATAATCTAGTACAGATTGCTCACAATGTGATAATTGGTGAAAATACAGCCATTTCAGCTCAGACAGGTGTGTCGGGCAGCACGGAAATCGGTAACAATGTTATTGTTGCAGGTCAGGTGGGATTTGCCGATCACCTCGTAATAGCAGATAAAGTGATTGTCGCTGCCAAGTCTGGTGTATCAAAATCTTTGACAAAACCCGGGGTTTATTTTGGCTCACCGGCAAAAGAACATAGAGAAGCCTTAAGATTAGAAGGGCATATTCGAAGTCTTCCGGACTATGCTGCAAAGATAAAAGAACTAGAAAAGAGAATAGAAGAGTTGTCTAAAAGAGATTAGACGTTCAATTTGAATTGAAACGGAATAAAACCGGGTGAACTGACTTCCACCCGGTTTTTTTTGTAAAAATCTATTTTATATTATCACAAGGAATTTTAAAGGGATCGCCTAACCCGTCAAATTTCGTTTTTTGAAAATTATTCCCAATATAATCTTGCTGGAACACAGCAGGCCATACAGTGCATGTTCCTTCTTTATCTTTAACGGCAATAGATGCTCTTATATATCGGTTAAGAATAATACCGGTAAGATCGTTACGTCTAATGTGCCAATCAGAATCAGTGATAACTATTTTAACCACCTCTCCTTTTACTCTATCCTTGTAAGATTGAGAAGCAGTAAAAACAGAGATCATCTCCGTCTCAAGTTTTTTATCCATCATAGAAGCGGGGGGCATTTGTGTGACTTTTATTCTTGATTCGTCGGCGACAGTATTTATTTGTTTAGCTAATTTTTTGTAAGCAGAAAAATCATCCCCTTCT
>Ga0208244_100772_pt1 | contig 24606 bp, 29 predicted proteins | sample SubbioCR12Aug_5A_FD_184828 | JGI IMG/M metagenome (GOLD analysis project Ga0208244, IMG submission 184828) | Serpentinite rock and fluid subsurface biosphere microbial communities from McLaughlin Reserve, California, USA - CR12Aug_5A (SPAdes) | ecosystem: Environmental > Terrestrial > Deep... | reverse complement strand
GTCTTTAAGAAAAGGGGTGCGGCATGAGGCGGATGGTGCTGGCAGGGCTGGTGATGGCGGCGGGCGCGGCGTCGGCGGCAACGGCGGATGTGGTGGCGGCAGGCGCGGACCCTTCGGGCGTGCGACTCTCCACGGCGGCGATCCAGAAGGCGATCGACGACGCGGCGGCGGCAGGCGGCAGCGAGGTGGTGGTGCCGCGGGGCACGTATAAGGTGACGGCGGTCGAACTGAAAAGCGGGGTGACACTGGTGTTCGAGGAGGGCGCGGTGTGGCGTCCGAGCCGCGATTCGGCGGACTACGGGAAGGAAAAGCTGCCGGTTCTCGGCGCGACGGACGCGGAGAACATCGCGGTGGTCGGCAGAGGGGTGATCGAGGGCGGCGGCGACTGCTTTTACGAGACGAACGGCGTGGCGATGAAGGTGCCGCGGCCGCATTACGTGATCCACTTCAGGCGGTGCAAGGGGGTGCAGATCGAAGACATGACGCTGCGTCACAGCATGCACTGGACGTGCCGGCTGGAACGCTGCGAGGACGCGGTGGTGCGGGGCGTGACGATCCGCAACGGGGCGTACGGCGTGCAGAACTGTACGGACGGCATCGATCTGGTCTGCTGCCGCCGCGTGCTGATCGAGAAGTGCGACATCGAGACGGGCGACGACGGGATCTGCCTCAAGAGCGACCTCGGCAAGGAGGTTCCGGCGGAGCAGCATCCGGTGATGTCGGACATCGTGGTGCGCGATTGCGTGATCGCGACGACGTGCAACGCCACGAAGATCGGTACGGAGACGGTGGGGGACATCGAGAACGTGCTGTTCGAGCGCATCTCGGTACGCAAGCACAGTCAGGTGAAGGGCAAGAACCCGATCCCGACGGGGGAGTGCATCGCGGCGATCAGTTTGCAGTCCAACGACGGAGCCAAGGTGCGCAACATCGTCTGCCGCGACTACGTGATCGAGGCGTGTTACGCGCCAGTGTTCATCCAGTTGCAGGACCGCGACTCGCGCCGGGAGTCGGATCTCGGGACGCTGGGCGACATCGTGATCGAACGGCTCACCTGCGCGCGGGCGCTGGCGGCCTCGCAGATCAACGTCAGCGCGGGCGGCAGGGTCGGCAAAGTGACGCTGGCGGATTTCGACGTGACCACCTGTGAGTCGGTCGCGGAGAAGCCCGGCTCGCCGAGGCGTCCGACGGGGCGGTATCCCGAGGCGAAGAGCAACGGCGTGATGCCCGCTTACGGCCTGTTCGCGCGCGACGTGGACGGGCTGGTGTTGCGGGGGCGGATGGCGTTCAAGGACGCGGGCGGCAGCGGCCGCGAGGCGGTGGCGCTGGAAGGCGTCGAGGGCTTTGAATCGGACGGGGAATAGTGCCTCGCGGCGAGGATGCGGGATGGCCGGATGGGAGAAATTGCGGGCCGTGATCGACGGCGAGGTGTGCGAGGCGTCGGCGCCGGTCATCATATCGGCGAGCCGTGCCACGGACATTCCGGCGTTTCATGGCGACTGGCTGCTGCGGCGGCTCGACGCGGGGGGCGTGCTGTGGCGCAACCCGTTCAACGGCGTGGTGTCGTCGGTGAGTTTCGCCAAGGCGCGGCTGTTCGTGTTCTGGACGAAGGACGCGCGGCCGATGTTGCCGCTGCTGGACGGGTTTGACGCGCGGGGTCTGCGGTATTATTTCCAGTTCACGGTGAACGACTACGAGTCCGAAGAGCTGGAACCGGGCGTGCCGCCGCTGGAGGAGCGGCTCGACACGTTCGCCGCGTTGGCGGCGCGGCTCGGGCGCGAGCGGGTGGTGTGGCGATTCGATCCGCTGATCCTTTCCGACACGGTCACGGTCGAGACGCTCGCGGCGCGGCTGGAACGGGTCGGCGAGCGGCTGCACGGGCATACCTCGCGGCTGGTCATCAGCTTCGCGGATATTGAAGGCTACCGGGGCGTCCGGCGGCGGCTGGCGCAGGCGGGCGGCGGCTGGCGCGGTTTCACCGAACCCGAGATGCTGCAGATGGCGGCGCACGTGGCGGCGCTGAACCGGCGTTGGGGGCTGGAGGTCGAAACCTGCTGCGAGGCGTGCGACCTCTCGGCGTTTGGGATCGGTCACGGGCGGTGCGTGGACGACCGGCTGATCGCGCGGGCGTTCGGGGATGACGCGGCGCTGATGGCGTTCGTCGGGAAGGGGTGGCGCAAAGACCGCGGCCAGCGCAAGGGGTGCGGCTGCATCCCGAGCAAGGACATCGGGGCGTACGCGACCTGCCCGCACCGGTGCGCGTATTGCTACGCGAACAGGGACTAACGCGATCCTCACGCGCAGGGCGTATGCTTCCGACATGTCAAACAAGTGCGGGAGCGTCGTGTTGTTGGGGCTGCTGGCGGCGGCAGGGGCGTGGGCGATGACGTCGCGTCCTGCGGCGGATGCGGACGAGGCGCGGCTGCGCGAGAAGCGCACGCTGCGGTTCCCGGTGGCGGGGAGCATCACCGGCGCGTTCGAGCGCGCGTACGCGGTGTTGCTCGCGACGAACGTGTTGGAGCGGGTGCAGCAGGCGTACGCGGCGCAACTGCCGGAAGGGGAACAGCCGGAGTTCGAGGTGATGCCTGCGGGCGAGGGGCGCTATTACTACGTGAACAAAGACGCCGAGCGGTGCGACATCCGCGAGCTTTGGCGCGAGACCGACACGAACTCGTGGTTCCGGACGGCGTTTTACGTGACGGGCGAGCGGACGTTTGGGCGGTTCGAGTCGCTGATCTACATGGACGTGCGGCGCGGGGAGGGTCCGGAGCCGGGGGAGGTTTTGCACTACACGACCGATGTGCGCGTGTGGCCGCACGGGGCGGTCGTCCGGGTGTTTCTGCGGTACATGCCGGGGGTTGAGCTGTATTTCCGCCGGAAGACTGCGGAAATGAGGGGAATCGTCACCTCCGTTTTCGCGGGAATGATGTCGCCGACGGGGTAAGTCGCGGGGCTGGCGGGCGCGTAAAAAACTTCAAAAAAGCGGCTTGCGTAGGCGCGGTGCCTGTGGTAACTTGTTTCTCCATTTATTTCCAATTGGGAAGGGTAAGAATCCGATGCCGACGATCAACCAGTTAGTGCGCAAGGGACGCGTCCCGTTGCGCAAGAAGAGCAAGTCGCCCGCGCTGAAGGCGTGTCCGCAGCGTCGCGGGGTTTGCCTCGTTGTAAAGACGCAGACGCCCAAGAAGCCGAACTCCGCCTTGCGTAAGGTCGCGCGTGTCCGTCTGACGACGGGTTACGAGGTGACCGCGTATATTCCGGGCGAGGGGCACAACCTTCAGGAGCACAGCGTGGTGCTGGTGCGCGGCGGCCGTGTAAAGGATCTTCCCGGCGTGCGTTACCACATCGTCCGTGGTTGCCTTGACAGTCTGGGTGTGGCCGGTCGTAATCGCAGCCGTTCGAAATACGGTGTGAAGCGTCAGAAGAAGGCGGAGAAATAAACCATGGCAAGACGGCGTAGAGCAGTGAAGCGGGTTCAGCCCGCCGATCCGAAGTTCAACAGCGATCTCGTGGCCCGTGTGGTGCGCGCGTTGATGAAGAGTGGCAAGAAGACGACGGCAGAGCGCATCGTTTACGGGGCGATCGAGGAGTTGCGGGAGAAGACCGGCAAGGACCCGATCGAGGTGATGGATATCGCGATCGCGAACATGAAGCCGAAGGTCGAGGTCAAGTCCCGCCGCGTGGGTGGAACGACCTATCCGGTTCCGGTCGAGATCCGTCCGGCCCGTCAGTTGTCGCTGGCTCTCCGTTGGATGTCGATGTACGCCAGTGCGCGTCGCGGGATGCCGATGCCGAAGGCGGTGGCGGCGGAGTTGCTTGAGGCTTACAACAATCAAGGAAACGTCATCAAAAAGCGTGACGACACGCACAAGATGGCGCAGGCGAACAAGGCTTTCGCGCATTACGCGTGGTAGTTTCGAAAGAAGGCCGGGCCGGAAGGCCCGTCCGACGTGGGGGCGGGCTCGCATGTCCGCCCTCCCGGGATAAGCCGGCAGATTGCCGGGAACATCCACTGATCTTTGAAAAGTCAGGGTGAAGGGTGAGCGTCTTGGAAAGCAAGGCAGATAAACGTGGTTCCACTGCGGCCGGTCAAAAACCGGGCGGCGGTGACGTTTCGCTTTGCGATGTCCGGAACATCGGTATCGTGGCCCACATTGACGCGGGCAAAACCACGACGACCGAGCGGATCCTATTCTATGCAGGGCGCACGCACCGTCTCGGCAACGTGGACGACGGCAACACTGTCACCGACTGGATGATACAGGAGCGCGAGCGCGGGATCACGATCACGAGCGCCGCGATTACCTGTGCCTGGCGGGACGTGCGGATCAACCTGATCGACACGCCGGGACATGTGGACTTTACGATCGAAGTGGAACGCTCATTGCGCGTGTTGGACGGCGCTGTGGGCGTTTTTTGTGCTGTCGGAGGGGTTCAGCCGCAGTCCGAGACGGTGTGGCGGCAGGCCGACCGGTACGGAGTGCCTCGCATCGCGTTCATCAACAAGATGGACCGGATGGGGGCGGATTTCGAGGCGTGCGTGGCCGAGATCCGTGCGAAACTTCGCGCGAATCCCGTCTGCCTGCAGCTTCCGGTGGGCAAAGCCGAGACGTTCAGCGGGGTGATCGATCTGCTGGAGATGCAGGCGCTGTCGTACGACGAGGGCACCGAGGGCCGCGAGGTCACGGTTTCTGAGATCCCGGAGGCGCTGAAAGAGGCTGCGGTGGCGGCACGCGCCGAGCTTTGCGAGAAGGTTGCCGAGGCGGACGACACGGTGATGGAGGCGTACTTCGAGCAGCCGGAGCTGTCGGCGGAAGTGCTCCGCGGGGCGATCCGCCGCGCGGTGATCGCGGGCAAGATCGTTCCGGTGCTGTGCGGGTCTTCGCTGCGGAACAAGGGCGTGCAGCAGTTGCTCGACGCGGTGAAGTGGTATCTGCCTTCGCCGCTGGACCGTCCGGCGGTCGTGGCGACGGACGTGAAGAGCGAGGGCAAGGTGACGCGGGAGCAGAGCGCGTCGGCGCCGTTGACTGCGTTGGTTTTCAAGATCGCCACGGACGCTTATGTGGGACGGCTTTTCTTTGTGCGCGTGTATGCCGGGACGCTGAAGAAGGGGCAGAACGTGTACAACCCGCGCAGCCGCAAGCGCGAGCGGATCATGAAGATCGTGCGGCTGTTTGCGGACGAGCAGACGGAGGTCGAGGAGCTGGGCGTCGGCGAGATCGGCGCGATCGTGGGGCTGAAGGAGGCGACCACGGGCGACACGTTGTGCGCGGAGAACCAGCCGGTGTATCTGGAGCGGATCACGGTTCCCGAGCCGGTGATGTTCATGGCGATTGAGCCGAAGTCCCGGGCCGACAAGGACAAGCTGACGGAGTCGATGGGGTTGCTCTCTGCGGAGGACCCGACCTGTCAGGTGCGCGTCGATGCGGAGACGGGGCAGACGATTTTGAGTGGCATGGGTGAGCTTCATCTGGAGATTCTGGTGGACCGCCTGCGCCGCGAGTTCAAGTGTGAGGCCAACACGGGCCGTCCGATGGTGTCGTACTACGAGACCGTCACAGCGCCGGGCAAGAGCAGCTATCTCTTTGACCGGGAGCTGGGCGGGAAGCGTCATTACGTGCAATTGACGGTTGAAGTGGTTCCTCAGAAGCGGGGGAGCGGGCATGCGGTGGAGGTTGTCTCCGCGGTGCGGCGCAAGATCGCGGACGAGAAGCTGGCCGACTGCGTGGAGCAAGGATTGACGGACGGCATCCTGACCGGCGTCTTGGCACGATACCCGATGACGGACGTGCTGGCGAAGGTCACGGAGGTCGTGATCATGGATGAGGAAACGGCGACAGACGTGGCTTTCAGGACCGCGGCCGTAATGGGATTCAGGGAGGCGGCTCTGGCCGCCTCGCCGGAATTGCTGGAGCCGATCATGTCCCTCGACATCGTGACGCCTGCCGACTATGTCGGCGACATCATGGGGGATATTAACGGCCGCCGCGGTTCGGTGCGCGACATGACGACGCGTGGAGACATGCAGATCGTGCGGGCACAGGTGCCGTTGGCAGAACTTTTCGGGTACTCAACCGCAATCCGGTCGCTATCGCGCGGCCGCGCCAGCTATACGATGGAACCTGGCGAGTTTGCGGTCGTGCCACGAATGGTGAGAGAACAACTACTGAACAGGTAACGTTAGAATGCAAAGTCAGCGTATACGCATACGTTTGCAAGCGTACGATCACAGGGTGCTGGACCAAGCGGTGAGTGACATCATCGACACGGCTCGCGGCACCGGGGCTCAAGTCGTGGGACCCATTCCTCTGCCGACGAGGATTGAGCGTTTCACGGTTAACCGCAGCCCTCACGTGGACAAGAAGTCCATGGACCAGTTTGAGATGCGCACGCACAAGCGGCTGCTGGATATCGTGGGGCCGACGGCTAAAACCGTCGATGAACTCAAAAAGTTGAATCTGCCTGCTGGCGTGGATATCACAATTCGAATCTAAGGACGGTGAACACCATGGAAGGCTTGATTGGCAGAAAAATCGGGATGACCCAGATCTATGACGATCAGGGGCATCGGATCGCAGTGACCGTGATTGAGGCAGGTCCCTGCCCGGTGGTTCAGGTGAAGACGCCTGACACGGACGGGTACCGTGCGGCACAGCTCGGCTTCGAGGAGCAGAAACCCTCGCGTCTGACCAAGGCGCAGGTGAAGCACTTCGAGAAGGCCGGCGTGGCGCCCTGCCGCGTGACCAAGGAATTCGCGCTGGACGATGGCGATGAGGTCAAGGCGGGGGATGCGGTGACGGTCAGCATCTTTGACGGCGTGAAATACGTCGACGTGTCGGGCATCACCAAGGGACGCGGTTTCGCGGGCGTGATCCGCCGCTACCGTATCGGCGGTGGCGCACACACGCATGGTGGTCACTCGAAGCACCGCATCGGTTCGATCGGCGCGCGTGATCTTCCGGGTTGGGTTGAGAAGGGCAAGCGGATGCCGGGCCACATGGGCGCGGTGAACCGTAAGGCCCGTAATCTGGCCGTGGTTCAGGTGCGCGGCGAGGACAACCTGCTTCTGGTGCGCGGTTCCATTCCGGGCCCGAAGGGTGCCGTAGTCATTATCAGGAAAGCCCTGAAGAAATAGGGGTTGGAGAACCGATGAGTACGATCAAGGTTTTTAATCCGGCTGGTGACGCCGCAGGCGAGATGGCCTTTGCGGACAACCTGTTGGTGCTCGACAAGGGCGAGCAGGCTGTGAAGGACACGGTGGTGGCGATTCAGAACGCCTTCCGTGCGGGCACGGCTTCGACGCTGAGCAAGGGCGAGGTTGCGGGCAGCAACAAGAAGCCGTGGCGTCAGAAGGGTACGGGGCGGGCCCGCGCGGGTCTGCGTCAGAGCCCGGTGTGGCGTGGCGGCGGCGTGGCGTTCGGCCCGAAGCCGCGCGACTTCTCGCAGAAGATCAACCGCAAGGTGCAGCAGTTGGCGTTTACCCGCGCGCTGAGCGACAAGATCGCGGGCGGGCAGGTGACGCTGATCGAGAAATTCGATCTGTCTGAGCCGAAGACGAAGCTGATGACCGCGCTGCTGAAGAAACTGGGTGTCGAACGCTCGGCGTTGATCGTGCTGGATCAGCACGAGGAGACGGTGATGCTGGCGGCGCGCAATCTTCCGAAGGTTGAGGTTGTCAGTGCGGACGAGGTTGATGTATATTCTCTCCTTTTGTACCGCACTTTGGTGGCAACGAAAGCGGGCTTCGAGGCGTTGACCAAGCGCATGAAGACGGTGAAGAAGACGGAGGTGGGCGCATGAAGCACGCTGGGATCATCCGCAGAGTCCAGATAACGGAAAAAGGCACGAAGCTTGCCTGTGAGAACCAGTACATGCTCGAAGTCGCTCCGGCTGCCAACAAGATCGAGATCAAGAAGGCGGTCGAGGACCAGTTCGGCGTTCATGTGCTGGCGGTCAGAACCCAGAATTACAAGGGCGCGTTGCGTACGTTGCGCAATCGTCGTGTGGTCCGTGATCCAGGCTGGAAGCGGGCAATCGTGACGGTGAAGGCAGGCGAACGCATTGAGACCATCTAACGCCGCCGGAGAGGATAACAAGCCATGGGGCTGAAGACATTCAAACCGAGAAGCGAAGGCTTGCGACACCGCGTCGCCCAGACCTTCGATGAGATTACTGAGGTAAAGCCTGTCCGCAGGTTGACCGAAGCGCTCAAAAGCAATGCTGGGCGCAACAATCAGGGACGCGTCACGGTCCGCCACCGCGGTGGCGGTGTGAAGCGCCGTTACCGTATCATCGACTTCCGCCGCGACAAGGTGGGGATTCCCGCCCGCGTGGAGGCGATCGCCTATGACCCGAACCGTTCCGCCAACCTCGCGCTGCTGAAGTACGTGGACGGCGAGAAGCGTTACATTCTGGCCCCGACGGGGCTGAAGGTGAACGACGCGGTGATGTCGGGGCCCGAGGCCGAACCGAGCGTGGGCAACGCGTTGCCGCTGTCGCAGATTCCGCTGGGGCTGTTCGTGCACAACATCGAACTGGTCCCCGGGAAGGGCGGCAAGCTGGCCCGTTCCGCGGGGAACAGTTGTCAGGTGATGGCGCGCGACGGAAACTTCGTGACCCTGAAACTCCCGTCCGGCGAGGTCCGACTGATCCTTGCGAACTGCATGGCGACGGTCGGGCAGGTCGGGAACGCGGAGTGGAGCAGCGTCAAGCTGGGCAAGGCTGGCCGCAAGCGCTGGATGGGCATCCGTCCGACGGTTCGCGGTGTGGCGATGAACCCGGTCGACCACCCGATGGGTGGTGGTGAGGGCCGTACATCTGGCGGCAGTCACCCTCGTTCACCTTGGGGTAAGCTGGCGAAGGGCGGTAAGACGCGTAGTCGCCGGAAGACCAGCAGCAGGTACATTGTGAAGCGGAGAAAGTAACGCATGGCAAGGTCGATTAAAAAGGGCCCTTACGTAGAGAAGAGCCTGCTCGATAAAGTCGAGAAAATGAACGCGTCCGGCAGGAAACAGCCGATCAAGACCTGGTCGCGCCGTTCCATGATTCTTCCGGATTTCGTCGGGCATACGTTTGCCATTCATAACGGCAAGCAGCATGTGCCGATTTTTATCACCGAGAACATGGTGGGCCACCGTCTGGGCGAGTTTGCGCCGACGCGCACATTCAAGTCGCACGGTGTCCATACGGACAAAGCGGTCGCGAAATAACGGAGTTTGAGAACAATGGAAGTGACTGCCATTACCCGTAACGTCAGGATGTCGGCCCAGAAAGGCCGCCCGTTGGCACGCAAGTGTCAGGGGCTGCCGGTGGCTGCCGCCCTGAAGGTTGTCGAATTTAGTCCGCGCAAGGCCGCGCTGATCCTGAGCAAGACGCTCAAGTCGGCGATGGCCAACGCACGGAACAACGCGAACCTCGATGTGGACACGCTCAAGGTCAGTTTGTGCGTGTTTGACGAGGCTGCGCGGATGCGCCGGTTCTGGCCGCGTGCTCGCGGAAGCGCGAGTCCGATCGCCAAGAGGCTGAGTCATTGCAAGGTTGTCCTGACCGACGGTCAGTGAAGCCGGCGGCTTTTTAAAGGAGCAAGACGTTGGGACAGAAAGTAAATCCGATTGGTTTCCGGGTCGCGGTTGACAAGCAGTGGCGCAGCCGTTGGTATGCCAACAAGAAGCAGTTCGGTGAACTGCTGGCAGAAGACCTGATGATTCGCGAGTTGGTGAAGAAACGTCTCGAGAGCGCAGCGATCACGAAGATCCTGATCGAGCGTTACGCGAACCGCGTGCGAATCAACCTGTTCACCGCCCGTCCGGGCGTGGTGATCGGTCGTAAAGGGCAGGACGTCGACAAGATCCGTCAGGACTTGGCGAAGAAGACCGGCAAAGAGATCTACCTCGAGATTCACGAGGTGCGTGATCCGGACGCGAACGCGCAGCTTGTGGCTGAGAGCATCGCGCAGCAGGTCGAACGCCGTGTGGCGCTGAAGCGTGCCATGAAGCGCGCCGAGAAGGTCGCGATGGACATGGGCGTGGACGGGATCAAGATCCGTTGCAGCGGCCGTATCAACGGCGCGGAGATTTCCCGCGTGGAGTGGAGCAAGCAGGGCAAGGTCCCGTTGCACACGCTGCGTGCGAACATCGATTACGGGTTTGCGGAAGCGCACACCACCGCGGGGTTGATCGGCGTCAAGGTCTGGATCTGCAAGAAGGACGATTTCCAGCCGGTCCGTACCGGCGGCCAGAGGAGGAGAAAAGATGCCCCTAATGCCTAAGCGGGTCAAGCACCGCAAGCAATCTAAGGGTAACCGCGCAGGGTTCGCCACTTCGGGTGCGCAACTGGCGTATGGTGAGTTTGGCCTGAAGGCGCTTGAGCGCGGCTTTTTGACGAACACGCAGATTGAAGCCTGCCGTGTGGTCATCAACCGCGAGATGAAGCGCAAAGGCAAGCTGTGGATCCGGATTTTTCCGGACAAGCCCGTGACGCGCAAGCCCATCGAAGTTCGTATGGGCGGCGGAAAGGGCAATCCGGAGCTGTGGGTGGCCGTGATTCTTCCCGGCAAGATGTTGTTCGAGATCGGCGGCGTGCCGGATTCCGTGGCTCGTGAGTGTTTGCGTTTGGCGGACACGAAACTGGGCATCCGTACGCAGCTCGTCTCACGTAATGTAACGGGAGTCTGACGGAACCATGAAAGCAAGAGATCTGAGAGAACTGGGTTTGGAGGAGCTCGACCAGAAGATCCGCGAGGCGTCGCAGGAGCTGAACGACCTGCGGATCAAGCATAAGTCGGGTGCCGGCATTGAGAAGCCGGTTCGCATGCGTACGATGCGTCGCGAGATCGCTCGTATGAAGACGGTGAAAGCCGAGCGGGAGGCGAAGTAAACATCATGGCCGAGACAACAGAGAATCGCGGCAGCCGTAAGGTCCGTAAGGGCGTTGTGGTGAGCAAGAGCGGCGAGAAGTCGGTAATCGTGCAGGGCGAGCGCCGTGAGCGCCACCCGATCTACGGTAAGATCGTGCGCCGCTTCAAGAAGTACCACGCGCATGACGAGGAGAACACGGCCAAGGTCGGTGACGAGGTCACGATCATGGAGACCCGCCCGTTGAGCGCGACCAAGCGGTGGCGCATCATCAAGCCGGAGGAGAAGTAAACATGGTTCAGGAACAGACTGAATTGGTGGTTGCGGACAATACCGGCGCGAAAGTGGCGATGTGTTTCCGTATCCTTGGGCAACGCAAGCAGTACGCGCATTTGGGCGATGTGATCCGCGTGGCGATCAAGGAAGCGGCCCCCACGGGCGCGGTGAAGAAGGGTCAGGTCTGTACGGCGGTCATCGTCCGTACGGGGCAGCCCATCCGCCGTGAGGACGGCTCGTACGTCCGGTTTGACCAGAATGCGTGCGTGATCGTGGACAACAAGATGAATCCGGTCGGCTCGCGCATTTTCGGGCCTGTCGCACGTGAGTTGCGCGACAGGAATTACATGAAGATTATTTCACTGGCCCCGGAAGTGGTCTAAGCCGGTGAGCGACCGTAACGCCGATGATGTCCGGCGGCCGCGAGGCTGACGGGGGTCAAAACGGTTACGAGTTAGGAAAAAGCATGAGTGTTGCTAGAATCAAGAAGAACGATACGGTGATCGCCATTGCTGGCGAGTCTGCCGGACAGACCGGGAAAGTGCTGCGCGTCATGGCCGACAAGGGGCTGGCGGTGGTGCAGGGTCTGCATATGGTGAAGAAGGCCGTCCGCCGCTCGCAGACCGCCCCGAACGGCGGCTTTGTGGAGCGTGAGGCACCGATCAACCTGTCGAACCTGATGCCCTATGACCCGGACAAGAAAAAGGGCGTCCGCATCAGCAAAGTCCGCGAGGGCGACAAGGTGGTGCGTAAATCCAAGGCGTCGGGAAAGATCCTGGACTAAGAGGGGGCGGAGATGGCCAGACTCAAAGACAAATATGCGAATGAACTGGCGCCGGCGCTTCAGGTGAAGCTTGGCGTCAAGAACAAGATGCTGATTCCCCGCCTTGAGAAGGTGGTGATCAACATGGGCTTCGGCATTGTCGAGAAAGACGTGCAGAAGTCGATTATCGATGACCTTACCAAGCTGACCGGCCAGAAGCCGGTGCTGTGTAAGGCCCGCAAGAGCATTTCGAATTTCAAGTTGCGTGAAGGCATGGTGATCGGCGCGAAAGTGACGTTGCGTGGCGAGCGGATGTTCGAGTTCCTCGACCGTCTGTTCAACAGCGCCCTGCCGCGTATCCGCGACTTCCGTGGGGTTCCGAGCCGCGGTTTCGACGGGCGGGGCAACTACACGCTGGGCTTGAAAGAGCACACCATCTTCCCTGAGATGGTGGATACCGGCGTGCACGGCAACGACGTCGGCATGGACATCACGTTCGTGACGTCGGCGAAGGATAACAAGGACGCGCGCGAACTGCTCGCGATCATGGGTATGCCGTTCGCCGGCAAGTAAGGAGGATTTCCACAATGGCCAAGACCTGTCTGATGGAAAAAGCCAAGCGCGCGCCGAAGTTTTCTTCGCGTAAGTACTACCGGTGTTCCCGTTGCGGGCGTCCGCGTGCGTACATTCGTAAGTTCCAGCTCTGCCGTATCTGTTTCCGCGAGCTGGCTGTTTCGGGAATGATCCCGGGTGTGACCAAGGCAAGCTGGTGAGGAGAGTACAATGACGTCGGATCCGATTTCTGACATGCTGTTGCGCATTCGCAATGGGCTTAAGGCTGGGCTTCCCTCGATCGAGCTTCCGGGCTCCCGGATCAAGGCTGAGATTGCCCGCGTGATGAAGGACGAAGGTTACATCACGAACTTCACGATGACCAACACGGTCCCCCGTGTGCTGAGCATTGAACTGAAGTATAATGACGACGCCGAGCCGGCGATCCGCGGCGTTCGCCGCGAGAGCAAGCCGGGTCTCCGCAAGTTCTGTGGCGTGCAAGACATCCCCAATGTGTTGGGCGGCATGGGCACCGCTGTGCTGAGCACATCGAGTGGCGTGTTGAGCGGCAAGGACGCCCGCAAGCGCAAGCTTGGCGGCGAACTGATCTGCACAATCTGGTAAGAGGGCTTCAACAATGTCGAGAATTGGTAAACAACCGATCGTGATCCCCGCCGGTGTCACCGTTGCCGCCAAAGGCAACGAGGTCAACGTGAAGGGGAAGCTGGGCGAGTTGAGCCGGACGCTCCCGAGCGGGATCACCGTCGTGGTTGAGGGCGGCAACGTGCTCGTCAGCCGCGCGGACGACTCCCGGATGCAAAAGAGCTGCCATGGCCTGAGCCGCACGCTGGTCAAGAACATGATCGAAGGCGTGACGACGGGTTACAAGAAGGCGCTCAACATCGAGGGCACCGGCTTCAAGGCTGTGTTGCAGGGAACGAAACTGAGCCTTTCGCTCGGGTTCGCCTCTCCCAAGGATTACCTGATTCCGGACGGCATCAAGATCACGGTCGACCCGGCCGGTGTGAACGTCACGGTTGAGGGGATCAACAAGGAGCTCGTCGGCGAGGCTGCCGCGCGTATCCGCAGTTATTATCCGGCCGAGCCTTATAAGGGCAAGGGAATCAAGTACCTTGGCGAGCAGATCCGCCGTAAGCAGGGCAAGACTGTCGCGTAACGCCTGAACGGAGCTGATGAACATGAGTTTTAACCGTAAAGAACAACGTACCCGCCGCCACCTTCGTCTGCGTCAGCGCATCAAGGGGACGGCTGAGCGTCCGCGTATGGCCATTTGCATCTCGAACAAGCACATGTATGTGCAGTTCATTGACGATGCGGCCATGTGCACGTTAGCTTCGACCTCCACCCTGAAAGAGGCGAAGCCGTGCAATCTGGAAACAGCCAAGCTGGTCGGCGAGCAGGCCGCCAGCCTGGCAAAGGAAAAAGGCATTTCGATCGTGGTCGTCGACCGCGGCGGTTTCAAGTTCCACGGGCGCGTCAAGCAGATCGTGGACGCTGCGACGGCCGCAGGATTGAAGATCTCGGAGCGTGCCGCTGAAGTGGCAGAGGAGGCGAAGTGAGCGCAGAGGCAAGATTCTCCCGTAATGAGTCGCAGAGCGAGTTCGACGAGCGCGTGGTGTTTGTCAACCGTTGCGCCAAGGTCGTGAAGGGCGGACGCCGATTCAGTTTCAGCGCCGTGGTTGTCGTGGGTGACCGCGAGGGCCGCGTGGGCTTCGGCTTCGGCAAGGCCAATGAGGTGAGCGACGCGATCCGCAAGGGTGGCGACGCCGCCAAGAAGGCCATGATGCGCGTCAAGCTGGCAGGCAAGACCATTCCGCATGAGGTGACGGGCGTGTGCGACGGTGGGCGTGTGCTGTTGAAGCCCGCTCCGGACGGCACGGGTCTGATCGTCGGCGGCGGGATGCGCCCGGTGCTTGAGGCGGCCGGTGTCCGTGACGCGATCGGCAAGTCATTGGGCAGCAAGAACCGTCTGAACGTGGTCAAGGCAACCGTGGATGCGCTGAACAACCTGCGCTCCGTGGAAGAGATTGCGGCCGCAAGAGCGTGAGGAGTGCCGACGGCTGATCGTCCATGAGGAATAGCTGCGATTCATGCTGTTTGTCATGGGCGATGGGTTGTTGGCCCTACCGAAGAAAGAAAGAGGATTGCAAATGGATTTGTCATCACTGAAAAACACGCCGGGGGCGCGTAAGCCCCGTAAACGTGTGGGCCGTGGACGCGCCTCGGGTATGGGTAAGACCTCTACCCGCGGCCACAAGGGCCAGCAGGCCCGCAAGGGCCACAAGGTCAAGCTCGGGTTTGAAGGCGGTCAGATGCCTTTGATCCGTCGGCTGCCCAAGCGCGGGTTCAAGAATCCCACGCGGGTTGAGTATTTCGCGGTCAACGTGTGCGATCTCGAGCGTTTCGAGAACGGGACGGAAGTCACGCTCGACGTGCTCCACGCCAACGGCCTTTTCGCGAACAAGTATGACGGTGTCAAGGTTTTGGGCAACGGCGAGTTGACCAAGAAACTGACCGTTAAAGTCAACGGTGTCAGCGCGTCGGCCAAGGCGAAGATCGAAGCCGCGGGCGGCAGTGTTGAGCTTGTGTGAGGATCGTCATCATGCCCATGCTTGCCACTTTTGCGAACACGTTCAAGATCCCTGAACTCCGGCGGCGTATCCTGCTGACGGCCGGGCTGGTTTTTGTCAGCCGGCTGATCTCCATGATCCCGACGCCGGGGGTGGATTGGCAGACGTTGCAGAATGCGCTTGAAGAGATCAGGAAGCAGTCTGCCGCAGGCGGCGGACTGATGGACTGGTTCAATGTGTTCAGCGGCGGCGCGCTTAACCAGTGCGCCATCGGCTTCCTGAGCATCTGGCCGTATATCAGCGCGTCGATTATCATTCAGCTGCTGACGGCGGTCATCCCGCAGCTTGAGCGGCTCGCCCGCGAGGGCGAGTCGGGCAGGATGAAGCTGGCCCAGTACACGCGTTACCTGACGATCGGCATCTGCGTTTTCCAGTCCTTCGCACTGGCGACCGCGTTGCAGAACCCGGCCTCGTTCGGGCTCGGCAATGTGCAGATCGTGACGCGCCCCGGGCTGGGGTTCAACATCATGACGGTGATCTGCATGACGACGGCCTCGCTGTTCGTCATGTGGCTGGCCGACCAGATCACGCAGCGCGGGATCGGGAACGGCACGTCGCTGATCATCATGATCAACATCACGTCGCGGCTGCCGGTGGCGATCATCGAAGCGTGGACACGTTATTTCGGGCTTTCCGGAATCACGGCGACACGCAGCCCGATCGAGCTGGTTCTGCTGTTGCTCTTCGGCTTCGCCATCACGATGGGGACAGTCATGCTGACGCAGGGCGTCCGCAAGGTGCCGATCCACTCGACGCGCCGTTCGGCGGGCGGGGGCAAGTCCTACGGGATGCAGCAGACCTACATGCCGTTGCGTGTGAACTACACGGGCGTCATGCCGATCATCTTCGCGGGCCCGCTGATCCAGTTTCCCTCGGCGATCCTGAGCCGTATTCCGCCGGAGTACACATGGCTCGGGTGGCTGAAGTGGCTGGGGACGCAACTGGTCGATATGACCAGCCCGATCCACCTCACGGTTTACGCATTGCTGATCATGTTCTTCGCGTTCTTCTGGGTTGCGACGCAGTTCAACGCGATGCAGATATCGGACAACCTGAAGCGTGAGGGTTCCTACGTGCCGGGCATCCGGCCGGGGCGTGCGACGGCGGAATATCTGGACGCGCTGATGACCCGCGTGACGCTGATCGGCGGCATGGGGTTGCTGGTGATCGCTCTCGTGCCGCAGTTGTTGCGCGGGATGATGCAGTTGCCGTGGGAGATGGCTTCCTTCTTCGGCGGTACGAGCTTGCTGATTATCGTCGGTGTGGCGCTTGATACGCTGCGCCAGATGGAATCGCACCTGCTGATGCGCAACTACGACGGCTTCCTGAAGCACGGGCGTCTGCGTAGCCGCCGGTAAGCTGTAAAAAGCCTTGTATTGATTGAAAAGCCTGCGGACGTTGCCGTCCGCAGGCTTTTTTCGTTAAATCTTGGTGCTTTCGGCTAATAACTTACAGAAGGGTAGACGGGTGTTTATCAGGAAAAACAAAGCGCGGCTGGATCTGTTTGTTGTTCGGCTGACTGAGGCGCAGTTCGAACTGCACGCCTATCTCAGCTATTTGGTCGGCAACACGGTGGACGCCTACGATGTGTTGCAGGAGACCAACCTCGTGCTGTGGCGTAAGGCGGCGGCATATGACCCCCTGAAACCGTTCCTCGTGTGGGCGCGGACGTTCGCCTACTATCAGGCACTCAAGTTCCGCAAGACACGCTCGCGTGACAGGTTGGTGTTCGATGACGACATGCTCCGGTTTGTGGCGGCATGCGCGGAGGAGGAGGCGCCGCATCACGGCCTGATGGACAAGATGGAGCGTTGTTTTGAGCGTCTGGGCGAAGAACAGCGGGCGGTGATGCTCGCGAAATACCGCGAACGGGAGTCGCTGGCGAGCATGGCGACGCGGTTGGGCTGTTCGGTGGCGGCGGTGGGAATGCTGCTGATGCGTATCCGTAAGGCGCTTGCGCGGTGCATCGAGGAGGCGTCCGCGCGTGAGGGGGAGGCTCCGGCATGACGGACAACCGCGACGAATTCGATGCCCTGCTGGCGGAGATCCTCGGAGGCTATGCCGATGAGGTCTCGCGTGAGCGATTCAACCTCCTGTTGCGGGAACATCCTGAGTGGATCGAGCTGTATTTCGCCCAGATGCGTGTCCATTTGCTGGCAGAGCGGAAATGGAGCAAGGAAGAGGCGGGCGGTGGCAGAGACGCGGCGGCGAGACTGAAGCAGGAGACAAGATGCGGGAGGCAGGCATGGCGCGGCTGGTGGAAGGCCGCAGCGGCGGTGTTTGTTGCTGCTGCTGTCACGGTGTGGGTTGTGACGAGTACAAGGCGGGGGGAGGAGCTGGGCGGCAGGGCTCTTGGGGAGGTTCCTGCCCCTGTCGCGCTGGTGCGTGAGAGCGGGACGGTTGGGTTGGTGTTGCCGCAAACCCTGCCGGGCACCTTCCGCCTTGCGAAGGGGCAGGCGACGGTGCGTTTGGCATCGGGCGTGGAGTTGACCGTGCTGGGGCCTTCTGTGGTGGAGGTGAAGGACGCGATGGGGGGGTGCCTGCAAGAGGGGCGGCTGTTGGCGCACGTGCCTGCCGTTGCGGCGGGATTCACCGTAAGGACGTCCGAGTTGGAGGTGTGGGACATCGGGACGGTTTTCGGCGTGTCGGCGGAAGTGGGGCATTCGGAGGTTTTTGTGTTCAAGGGCAGTGTGCAGGTCAACGAGGCTTCGGGTGACGGGGTCGGGCTGTGCAACACGGGCGAAGGGGTTCGGGCTGTGGCAGGCGAGCCTCCCCTGAAGTTTGCGGCGGACTGGAACGAGGCGCAGCGCCTGTTCGCGCCGGTGCGGGGCATGGCGGCGGTGGCATCGCCCGCGGCGGCGCTGGCGACGGCGAGAAAGATCGCTGATTTGTGGGCGGGTCGGTGTTTGCCGAAGCCGTTTGTGCCGGGGAATGGGCTGGACAGCGACCGGCGCCCGTCTTATATGGTTTGGATGGAGGATGAAAACGACAGGGTGGTCTGCGGAGGCAGGCCTTCGCTTCTGGAGAGAAGGGAGAGTGCAATGAAGACGAATACGGTGGCAGCGGTTGCGGCGGCAGTGGTGGGGATGACAGCGGGAGCGCTGGGGCAGACGCCTGTGTTGCGATATGACGGGCCGTCGGGCGGCGACTGGTTCGCGGTGGGGGTCTGGCGCGACGAAAGCGGTGTGGCGGTGAACTGGCAGGACGGGGCCATCGTGGTGATGACGAACGTGAACGTGACGTTGACCGCGAACGCGGAGGTGTACGGGTTTCAGGTTCATCTCACGGATCGGCGTTACATTTACGGGACGGGGCGGCTGACACTGGGGGCGGGTGGCATCTATAAGACCGGCGTGGGCGAGTTCAATCTCCAGAACGGAGGCGGTCTGCATCTTGCCGAATCGCAGGCGTGGACATGCCCGAACGGCGCGATGGTGTGTCTCGACGGGCTCAAGCCGTTCACAGCGGTAGAGGGTGTGGTGCTGACGGGCGACGGGGCGACGGTGATGCGTAACAACTCGGCGGGGACGCTGACGGCGCAGAACACGGTGTATGTGCAGGCACCGGCCACGCTTTCGCTGTCTCCGGGTGGCAGTCTGGGCGGGCCGGTTTTAGTCCTTGACGGCAGCGGGACGCGCATGTCGGGGGAAATCGCCGTCATCAGCCCGACACGGGTGTGCAGCCACCTCATCCTGTGGAACGGGGCATCGTTCGATGCTTCGGGGCGGACATTCGATGTGCCGGTGCTGGAGGTCGAGACGCCGACGAACGGCGTGTTCTCTGGCGTGACCGGAGCCAACGCCATGATGTTGGCCCGTGCGGAGACGGAGCTGCGTGTGGCAGCCGATGCGGGGTTACAGGTGTCAGTCCCGTTGGCCAATGCGTCGGGCGTGACGGCGGCGCTGCGCAAGACGGGAGCGGGAATGCTGGTTTTGGGAGGCGCGGGCACGTTCTCGGGCGGAGTCGCGGTTGACGCGGGCTGGGTGCGGCTCAGCCATGCATCGGGCGCGGGGACGGGCTCGGTGGCGTTGGATGGCGCGGCGGTGCTGGAGGTCACGGCGGCAGGTACGGTGGCGAATGCGGTCGCAGGGGATGGGCGCGTCGTGAAGTCGGGTTCGGGTACGGTGGCGCTGACGGGCGCGAACACGTATGCGGGCGGCACGGCACTTTCGGGCGGCGTCACGCGTGTGAGCGGGCCTGCGGGACTTGGAGTCGGCGGGATCGCGTTGAGTCCAGGTGCCTCGCTGGTGTTCACGGCGTCGCAGACGGTTTCGGGGGCGGACGTGGCGCGGGTGACGGGCACGGGTACGGTGCTGGCGGGCGCGGGCGCCGAGGTGGTCTGGGGCGGCGACTACGCGGTGGCAGGCGGTCTGGTGCTGGACGCGGAGGCGGGCGGCACGCTGGCGGTGGGGCAGTTGACGGGCAGCGGGTTCACGAAGAGCGGGGCAGGCAAGTTGCGGATCGCGGGTACGACGGGGTACAGCGGCGAGATCGTGGTGAGCGCGGGGGTGCTGGAGATCGGCAGCACGGCGTTGCTGGCGGAAGGCGTGACGGTCCGGACTGCGGGTAGCGGTGTGGTTCAGCTCGACACGTTTGAGGGGGAGGATTTGGAGAGGATCACGGGGACGCGCGTGATGGCGTTGGCAGACGGCGCGGCATTGGTGATCGATACGGACACGCAGGTTGTGGTGCCGACGGTGGCGACGAATGAGACGCTGTACGTGTCGGCGTTGGCCGGTGCGGCGGAGCTGGTGAAGACGGGCCCGGGGACGATGGTGGTTTCCAACGCGGCGGCGTTCACTGGGCGCGTGCGGGTGTTGGAGGGGCGGCTGCTTGCGGCAGACGCGATGGGCGGTAACGCGGTGTTGGTCTCGAACGGCGTCTTTTGCGCGACAGGTGGCGCGGTGTTGCAGAACACATACACGGTGGCTGGCGGCACGCTGTTGGCAGACGCGGGCGGCAGCCTCGGGGGCGGCTCGGTTACCTTGCTGACGGGTGGGACGGTGGCGGCCACGAACGCGGGGTCGCTGGGTTCCGGTGCGTTGGCGGTGAGCGCGGGCACGCTGCGTATGGATGCGGGGGGTACTGCGGGAACGCGGGCGGTCACGCTTTCGTCTCCCGGACGGATTGAGGTTTACGATGGCGCGGGTTTCGATGAGGCCTCTGTGACCTTGGGCGGCGGCACGCTCGATTTCCGCGCGACGACGACGATGGGGTGCGGGCTGACGCTTACGGCGAATACGACGTGCAGCGCGACGACGCCGGCGGGCGCGGCGTCGCCGACTGTGGCGACTGTGGCGGGAGCGGTCAACGCGCCCGCGGGCAAGAAGCTGAGCGTGTCAGGCAACGGCAAGCTGCGGCTGGCTGGCGGCGGGACTCTCGGCGGAGGCGGCGAGATCTTCGTCGTGGGCGGTGGCGACCTGACGGTCGTGTCGAACAAGGTGACGGTCACCGGGTATGCCGGACTGGAGAACAACGGCTACCGGTTCGCGGTCGCGGATGGCGGCACGTTGGAGATGACGGGTAGCGGCAAGAGGCTCCATGCGGGGCACGGCAACGGCAACGCGCTGTTCGAGGTGGCGACGGGCGGCGTATTCATCGCGAAATCCGGGGTTGACGTCAGGATCGCCCTCAACGGCGGAGACGCGGCCTTCCGGCTGAGCGGCGGCGAGGCGGTGGCCGAGGGCAACGGGGTGTTCATGATGGGCGACGCTTCGACGTCGAGCGACGGGCGTGTCGAGCTGAATGCGGGCGTGTTGCGGACGAGCCGGCAGATCGTCACCGGTACGGGCACGGGCGTGGTGGCGTTCAATGGAGGCGTGTTGCAGTCCGACGGCGTGAACAGCTACACGCCGTGGATCGCGACGGGTATCCCCGTGACGGTCGGGGCGGCAGGCGGCGTGATTGACGCGCTGGGGCGCGACATGGTGTTGGGCTCCTCCGGAATTTCGGGGGCGGGGGCGTTGCGGCAGGCGGGCGGCGGATCGGTGCGGTTCACGCAGACCTCGACCAACTGGGCGGGCGGGCTGGTGGTGGAGCGCGGTACGGCGGTGGCCGCAGCGACGAACGCGCTCGGAACCGGCACGGTGGCGCTGGGGACGAACACCCTGCTGTTCGGTGCGAGCGTGCCGCTTTCCGGACTGCTGGCGGTGCCGCCGGAGGGTGGCCGTGTCGTGGCCGAGGCGGGCGTCACCGGCGCGGTCGCTACCGTGTCGGGCGGGTTGCTGGTGAAGGCGGGCGAGGGCGTGCTGTTGGCGGATTATGTGCAGGACGGCACAGATTTCTCGATCAGGGGTGGGCAGGTGGTGGTGACGCCGCTTGAGGGGCTTCAGCATGTGCCAGCGGCGGTGCCTGCCCTTTGGATGGACGCATCGGTTGCGTCGTCGTTCGTGACGGCGGTTTCGAACGATGTCAGCCGTTGGTATGACCGGCGTACGCCGGGAGACACCTCCGGGTTTTTCGCGACGAACCTCTACAACCGCCCGATGCTGGTTTCGGGGGCATTGAACGGGTTGCCCGTGCTGGACTTCGGCAGGCTCGGCCAGACGGGACAGGCGAACGAGAACCGCATGATGGTTTTCAAGCAGACGCAGACGAACATCCGGACGGTTTTCTGGGTGGTCGGCAGCCGCAACGGCGGCGGGTTCCTGCTGGGGGACAGTCAGGCGGCGGGCTCGGCGCGGCACTTCCACCGCGGCAGCCAGAGCGGCACCTACGGCGGCGTGGCGAGTGACGCGCTGTGGCACAGCACGTCGGACAAGGGCATCGTGCGTGCAGGTGAGACGTGGACAAACGGTGTGGCGGTGAACGGCACGTCGGCGGGGCTGAGCGGCGGGTATGATCTCGTGACGTGGCGGCTTTCCGAATCCGACGACTCGGCCAACAACACGCCGTTTGCGGTCTGGTTCGCGTCGTGCTATGCCGATCCGGGCGGGCGCCTCAACGGCGGGCAGGAGCTGGCCGAGGTGCTGGTCTACACGAATCGACTCAGCGATGCGGAGCGCAAGGCTACGGAGGTCTACCTGAACCGCAAGTGGTTCCCGGCGCGGACCGGGGCGGGGCTGTCGATCGGCACGGTGTCGCTGGACGGCGCGGGGGCGGGATTCGTCAACGCCTATCCGGCGACGGTGCGAATCGCCGAACTGGTGGTGAACGCCACGGGTGTCTTCGTGGATGGCGCGGCAGGCGGAACAATCGCCGACCGGGTGCGGGTCACGGCGCAGGGTGTCTTGTCGGCGCAGACGCTGTCGGAGCTTTCCGTCGGTGACCTGACGTTCGAGGAACAGGCGACGCTGGGGGTGTTGATCGACACGGTCGGTACGGCGGCGGCGTTTCATGTGGCAGGCGACCTGACCCTGCCGGCCTCGGCGCGTTTTGTGGTGGCGCTCCAAGGCTCGGTCAAACCTCATGCCACGCTGGTGCTGGTGACGGCTGGTGGGAACGTGCAGATGCCGGGAGGCGGCACCGCATGGGTCAATGCGGGCACCGTGTCGGGCGCGTCCACCGTCCTTGTGGATGCCGATGGAAAACGGGTGCTTCTGAAGACGCCTCGCGGGACACAGATTATGGTCCGGTAGGTGCCTGTTTTTACGGGATCGCGGCGCGGGGGCGTATCCCCGCGCCTTTTTTATTTTGCACGCGGGTATTTAAGGCTTGATCTGCCCTTGGGTTCCTTTATAGCATGCAAAATTACGACTGGGCGTGCATCTTTCACGTGTTTGGGGTTATTGTCAGAAAGGATGGGTTGGAAATGAGCAGGTTGTTTTTCCGGGGGATGTGGCAGTCTATGGCGGTCAGTTTGCTGGCCTCGACATTCGCCTTTGCGGCGGATTCGACATGGATAGGGGGGAGTGCCGGAAGTTGGTCGGATGCGGCCAACTGGTCCGCGGGCATCCCGCAGACCGCGAGCGACACCGCGACGCTCAACATCCCCGTCACGGTCACAATCCCCTCAAACATCTCGCTTAAAACGCTCACCGTCAACGCGCCCGCCACGGTCACGGTCGCCTCGGGCGCGACACTCGCCTTCTCGAACTCCGGTGGCGACGTCCTTTACGCGAACGCGGATCTGACCCTCGGAGGCGACGGCGAGCTGACGTTCTCCCGCAACGGCACCTCGACCACGGACTTCGCCAACCTCAAGCCCGCGTCCGGCGTCACCGTCACGATCTCGGCCCGTATCACCGGATTGGCCGGTTCCGGCATCGAGCTGAACGCACCGGGCACCGTTCTGCTCACCAACCCCGGCAACACCTTCACGGGGATGGCCCGCGTGTCGGGTGCCAACGGGACACTCGCGTTTTCTGACCCTGCCGCCCTCGGGTCGGCCGCTGTGCGGTTCGACGGCAATCCTTCCCGTTTCGTCTACATCGGCGCCGGCGCGGCCACGCTGGCGCTTCCCGTGCAGATCACCGCCGCCAACGCGACGTTTGAAAACGCCGGCGGCGGGGCGCTGACCCTCAGCGGCACCATCGCGCCTGCGTCGTCCGGCACCAAGACGCTGACGTTTGTCGCGGCCTCCCACCCGAACATCATCAGCGGCAGCGTTTCCAACGGCTCGGGTGTCCTCAACGTCGTTCCCGGTTCGGGAACGCTCGTTTTCGACGGCACGGTCACCGACAGCACGCTCACGGCTGGCAGCGGCGGCATCCTCGCCGTCGGGGGCGCGGCGGTCTTTCAGAACCGGACGCTCACCTGCAACGCGGGGGCTGTCCTCGCGTTCAACCCGTTTGCGGCGGATGGCTTTGCCGCCACCCTGCCGCCCACCAACACCCTCGGCGGAGCGGGCGTGCGCCTCGTGTTGCCTCCTGCCGCCACGGCTTCGACCGTCACCGTGCCCAATCTGCTGCGTTCGGCGAACGCCTCGCTTGACGTGACGGCCTCTGAACTCGGCACGTCCCGCAACACGCTCATCATCCAGAAGCTCGACAACGCCCCGCTTGCCGCCGGGCCGCTCCCGTCGTGGTTCACGGTCAACGGCATGCCCGCCGCCTACGACGAGACGCTCGGCGTGATTCCGGTCACGGCCACCGGCGGCACGGCCTCGCTCACTGCCCTCGGCCCCTCCGAGATCCCGGACGATCCGACCGTCGCCGCCGTCATCGACACCGCAGGCACGGCAGGCGGCATCACGCTTGCCGCAGACCCTACGCGGCTTTTCTCTCTCACGCAGGATCACGCCGACGACCCAGCCACGGTCCACCTCGGCGGGCAGACCCTTGCCGCCTCCGTTGTCGCGATCACCTCTGCCGGCAACAGCCTGACCCTCGACGGCGGCACGCTCTCCACGCCGACCGCCCAGACGCCGCCCTCCGGCGCGGCCACGTTCCCGACGCTCGCGACGCCGCCGATCGCGTGGTTCGACCTTTCGGACGACACCACCGTCACCACGAACGCCGTGGGGCGCATCACGCTACTGGCCAACAAGGGCTCGCGCGGCAGCGCCCTCGACGCCGCCGTGCCTGCCAGCCGCCTCGGCCCGCGCTACGTTCCCGGCGCGGTCAACGGCCTC
>Ga0208244_100771_pt1 | contig 24619 bp, 16 predicted proteins | sample SubbioCR12Aug_5A_FD_184828 | JGI IMG/M metagenome (GOLD analysis project Ga0208244, IMG submission 184828) | Serpentinite rock and fluid subsurface biosphere microbial communities from McLaughlin Reserve, California, USA - CR12Aug_5A (SPAdes) | ecosystem: Environmental > Terrestrial > Deep... | reverse complement strand
TTTATAACTCCCCGGCTGGTGAACCGAATAAACCAGTCTCTTCATTTCCTGTCCTAAAATATCATAGACAATTAGAGATACAAAACTTTCCCGCGGAACGGAATACCGTATCATTGTTGCGGGATTAAACGGGTTAGGGTAGTTTTGGGATAATGCAAATTCTTTCGGAATAGTCTCTTCTATTTCATCTACTGTCCCTTCGTAAATGTCATAAAAATAAGCAGCACCTGCATCTTCCGCCTGGTTGTCATTTAACCTAGAGCCAACTAATGCTTTACCGCGATCAAGTGATAAAGATAAACCGAAATTATCATAACTGTTACCGTCGTGCGGTTGAATTCTTTTTGACTCATACCATCCGTCCGGACTTTTTAGAAAAACATAAATTGCACCTACCTCTTTAAGAGTTTCTTTATCGAACCTGGAAGAACCGATCAATGCGGCGGCATCTCTAATATCTACAGAAACTCCGAAGTAATCGTGTTTAGTCCCGGTTGACTGCTTCAAACGTACCTCTTCTTTCCATGTTTCGCCTCTTCTTTTATAAATATAAGCTGCCCCGAAATTGTTTGAAGAAACTTTCTTATGATAAGCACCAACAATAGCGAGATCTTTATGTATTGCTACCGAATAACCGTATTTATCTCCGGTTTCACCGTCGGGAGAGATAAGCTTACCGGTCTGTTTCCATTCACCGCCAATAAGTTCGAATGTATATGCTGCACCGGACTTTGAAGATTTTCCGTCTGCACCATAAGCTCCTACAATTGCGGTTCCGTCTTTTCCGAGAGCGACAGAAAATCCGAAATAGCTATTAGGCGTTCCGTCGTTTGAGTAGATTTTTGCTTCTTCAATCCATTTATTCCCTTTGAAGCGGAAGATATAAGCGGCACCCGTTTTAACAGTTTTTCCTTCCGACTGATAAGCGCCGATTATTGCAAGATTCCCTTTAACTGCAACAGATTGCCCGAAGAAATCTCCCGGTTTTCCGTCCGATGCAGTAAGTTTTGCTTCTTCAATCCACATTGAACCGTTATAACGGTAAATATAAACAGAGCCGGAGTAAGGACCTTTCTCTCTACTGCCGATTGCAGATACGATTGCTACAGTACTGTCGATTGAAGCTGCGTAACCGAAGTTTTCAAATGCTTCCCCATCCGAAGGTATTAATTGCTGACGCATTGATGGGGGATTACTACTCAAATCGTATATAAAAGCTGTTCCGGCGTTTACTCCTTTCACTGTTGTTTCATGCGGGGCGGTAATAATTCCCGCATTTCCGCTTAAAGAAACTGACCATCCGAAATGTGAGTGGGGTGTCCCGCTGTTATTTTCAGCGGAGGATGCAATTTTATCGTTACCTCCTACTAATTCCTTTGTGAAAAATGTTAAGAGTATGAAGGAAAAGAATACAAAAATGATATTTGACTTACGCATTTTAGTTCTCCTTTCTAATTACGAAATTTAATTGTTTGGGCGAGTTGGAGTAATTTATAACAGAAGGAAGTGAATTTGGGGAGCTTTCATCAAGCACATATCCTTTCGGTAAAACAAGGTTTACATTATAAGTTCCGGGTGATAAAGCATGAAATGCGAAGTCACCATTTTCATCAGTAATAAAAGCAGGTTCAAGTTCACCGGTTGATTTCGTATCAAAATAACCGTTACCCGAATGATCCAGGTAAACGAGGATGGCAGGAATCGCCGTATTACCCGGTGCGATTACGGTGACATTACCGGTAATCGGTGGAGAGTAAGTAAATCCCCCTGCAAAATTAGAATAGAATGGAGCATTAATTCCGTCATCAATTACATAGTATAAATATATTTTACTTCCGGCAGTGTAATCCGGCGGGTGATAAATAAAGCTGCTTCTTCCGAAACCGCTGTCGTTAACCGCACCGTACGACAAATGTTTGATTAATCTCCCGTTGTAAGCCAGAGTATCTGTAGAATAAACAGAAATCAGGCAACTATCCGGGTAGTATGAATAGTAATTCAAATCAACATTAAAACTGCTGCTGCCTGCTTCAGTAACATCAATTGTCCCGGATGCATCTGAATGATATTTTTCTATACTAATATCGAATGAATCAATTTGACTAACATCAGAATTATAAGATAAAATAACCTGGTACTTACCCGGAACTAAAGATGCCCGGTCCAACAAAGAATCCTCTGTTATAAGTGAATTCGCAATGAGAAGAAACTCAGCAGTTGAATCTTTCGTGATCGTCGTTACATTATTTGTAGTAGTATAAACGGGTATTGAATTACTTGAGTCTACATCTTCAACATGAAGATTTACAAGGTTCATAACTCCTTCAGGTCCTAAAACTGTTATATGGACGGTGTCAATTATTTTTACCCAATTTAGCGAGACATAAAGTAATTGTGGAGTTTTCGGTTTTAATAGAAAGCTATTAATGATTTGCGAATTAGAAGTTGACGCTTTACCGGCAGCATTTCCAATATCATTATGAATCTGTTTTTCAATATCTTTTACAGAGCCACTGCCTATGGTACTCAATTCTTTTGTTCCGAAGTTATATTTTACACCTACAATTATATGTTTTATTCTAAGATTTACATCCACCCATGCTGCGGCATAACTTGATTTTGAAGCACCGTTAATATATCGTATCGCACCGTCAACACTTCCAAAGTGCTTTCCCTTAATAATAGGAACCCAATGCGGAACGATAAAACCAACTTTAAGAAGTGCGTCAATATTTTTATGCTGGTTGATTTGAGCATTTAGGACCGCTTCGATTACAGGGTCTGTTGGAACATTAAAGTTACCTTTTAGTGAATACTTTTTGTTCCAAACCAGATCAATCGTAATACTTCCGTAGCCGAGGATTGAATGCCATTTCCCATCACCTGTTTTATAAGCGCCTACATAAGTATCCCCGGTGAACTTAACTTCCGAGTGGGTAACACTTGCCCCTGCCTGCAAGTAAATCATTGTTACTTCTTTGCCGTCAAGAGTAAATGGTCCGCCGAATGCAAATCCTATATCACCATGAAAATACAAATTTGCCGGGTCATTCAGATTTGCAACAGTTCCATCCATTTTCATTACGACTACGCCGGTACCAGGGATTTCAATAGCTGATTCAATATTTTGTGCTTCCCATGCAAGATAAACAGAGTTAACTTTTGCCGGATTCCCGGTGAAGGTGATTTTTCCTTCAATATCCCATCCTGGCGGGAAAGATACTTTTAGGTCTGCTTCACTTATAGTATTATTCTTGAAAGCAAGTTCTATTTTTTTGAAATCAATTGCTCCCATATTTGCATGTTCAATTGTAATGATAAGACTCTCAAGAATGAACTTATCTTTTGGACCTGATACATCAAGTTCAATACCGGCATTACTTCCGGAACCGAGGTCAATTGACGCAGACCAGAGACTTTTGATCTCCATTAAACCGGTCAGAGAATATTTTTCGTTTGAATACTTTAGCGTCAAGTTTTTTGTGATAACTTCAATATTACCGAGTTTAAAATCACTCGTAATGCCAATATTAATGTTTTTAAGCGAACCGTTATTAATAAGAATTCCGGGTTCAGCAGAGGTGCCGAAAGAAGCATTTAAGGTTTGATTGTCAATTTCAACAAAAAGATTTCCGTAAAATTTGTAAATGTGCTGTTGTCCGGTTGACCCGCCATCCCATTCTAAAGTTAAACCATTCGGTTTAATAGCTAATTTTTTAAATTCAAAATCTGCCGTAACACCGATGTTTATATGTGTAATCTTTCCGTTGATGATTTTAATCCCCGGATTTTGTTCGGTCCCTAAAACCGCTATAAAAGTATCGGCTTCGACCTTAACGGCAATGCTACCGAACATTGATAATGTGTCGTCACTTTTATTCCAATGAAAATTTAAGTCATGCGGAAGTATTAAAATCGATTTAAGTGAAAACACTGCATTAATCCCGATATTTATTTCTTTAATAATTCCGTTTTTAATTTCTATTCCCGGTAGAGAATCTGTTCCGAGGTCGGCTGATAAATAGTCATTTTCGAGTTCAAGCAGCAATGAACCCAATATTTTAAAAGTCGAATCCCGCTTGCTGTAATAAAAAGTCAACTCTGAGGGATGAAGCAGAACGCCTTTAATGCTGAACGACCCTGTTAATCCAATATCTATAAGATCAATCTTACCGTTGACAATCTCTATTCCGGGGTTGTCACCGGTTCCCAAATCAACTTCAAGTGACTCATTATCAAAGAGGAGTTGTAACGTTCCGGTCATGAAATATTTTGAAGGATTTCTACTCCAGGACATGTAAAGTTCTGATGGCTTGAAAGTAATACTGGAAAAATGAAAACTCCCATTTATTAAAATGTTAACGTTCGTTATTTGTCCGTTACTTATCTTTATCCCCGGATAAGCCGGAGCGCCGAGATCGGCTTCAACAGTGTTTGATTCGAAACGGAGGTTAACCTTTCCGAACAAGCTGAACTGTTTTAGGTTTTTATCCCATTGAAATCCGGTTGCAATATTTTGAAATGTTAATCCTTTCAATTTGAAAGAATCGGAGAAGGCAACATTTACTTTCTCCAAGATTCCGTCTTTCATCTCTAATCCGGGTTGAGTAGAATCGCCAAGCGAAACAGAAAATGTATCTTCTTCAATACCGAGAATTATATTTCCGAACATCACAAATTTTGTGTTTGGTCTGTCATAAATGAATGTCAAATTCACCGGTTGGAAATTCAAACCTTTAAGCTTGAATGAAGCCGTTATTCCAATGTCTATCTCTTCAAGAATTCCTTTTTTAATTTTTATCCCCGGTATGTTTTCATTTCCTAAATCAACAGCGAGTGTATCATTCTCAATTTGAATAGTTGAACTTCCGTACAATTTATATAGTGAATCGGATCGTGAGTAGTGAAATGCAAGATTCTTCGGATGGAAAGTAATTCCCTTTAAACTGAAATTAGCTATAATTTCAATATTTATAGTATCCACAATTCCGTTTTTTACTACAATGCCGGGGGTTCCATCATCACCAAGTGAAACAGTAATTTCTTCTCCCTCGGGTTTAACTTCTGCCAGACCATAAATCTTGTACCTGAAGTTATCTTTTTCCCAGAAAAAAGTAAGATTTTGTGGTGAAACTTTTAATCCTTTGATATTAAAATCAGCGGAAAGAGTTATGTTTATAAAATCGACGTAACCGTTTGTAACTTCTATACCGGGACTTCCAAGATGTCCAAGCGAAGTTCTGATAGTATCCGATTCGAACAGGATTAATACTGTTCCGATCATTTTAAATTTGTTGCCAATACCTGTCCAATTCACTCCAAGAATAACAGGAAGAATAGAGATACCATCCACCGAAAATTGTTGTGCCAGAGTAATATTGATTTGATCGAATACTCCATCACTAATTTCAATACCCGGAACAATTTCATCACCAAGATTAGCACTTATAACATTTCCGTGAATTTCGACAGAGGTAATTCCATGAAGAACGTATTTCTCATCATTACCAGCCCATTCGAAGATAATATTTTGCGGGTGAAATTTAATTCCTTTAAACGTAAAGTTTGCCGTAACTCCAAAAAAAACCGATTGTATTTGTCTGTTTATAATAATTAGTCCCGGGGTATTTGCATTGCCCAGATTAACGTCAATAGAGTCACCATCTATTTTAAGTCTTAATGTTCCATAAATATTGAAAGTATTTTCAGCGTGTTTCCATCTTAACCAAAGAGAAATCGGGGAAACGGATATGCTGTGAAGTGTGAAGTTGTTAGTTATTTGGATTGTATAATCGCTTCCGGTTTCGTTGAATGTCAATCCTTGAATTCCCGGAACCGTTATCTGTGCTTGAAGTAAAGAAGGGAATAAAAAAAGTGATAATGTGGTTAGTATTATGAATCGGTATAACAGTTTATAAATCATTTCCGTTTTCTCAATTTTTTTTTCTTCAAAATAAGGAAAGAAATGAATTAATCCAATCTTGATTGAAAAATCAGTATAAAATTGTGATAACTCTTTAAAAATGTCAGTATAAAATTCAACACTTTTGTTTAACTTGAATTTAAATTGTTAAAAAGAATGGTTTTAAGTACAAATTACCTATCAATCTTTAATCCTTTGAATATAATCATTAACTTAGTATCGAAAAAAAATATTTTTATAATTTTATCGGATATTATTGTGAAACGAATTATATACCATCTTTCAATTGCTCTTTCATTTCTTTTATTGTCAGGCAGCACAAATGCACAAACATCAACTATTCACATTACGGGAAAAATAACAGATAAAATAACCGGTGAGAATCTTCCACAAGTTAAAGTTTATATTTCCGCTGATGAAAATTCGATTAACGATTCAACACTATCTAATTCAAATGGTGCGTGGGAGTTCAATATCCCGGTAACATCAATTGAGGGAAATATTGATGTTCCGGCTTCATTTTCGGTTTCACAAAACTATCCTAACCCGTTTAATCCTTCTACTAGAGTTGATATTTCACTACCGGCCCCTGAAAATGTTACTGTTACAATCTACAATGCGCTTGGAGAAACTATTGATAGATATGAAGAATATCTAAATTCAGGGAATTACACAATAGAGTGGAATGCAAGAGGGAGTGCCGGAGTATATTTTTTCAATGTAAAGACAAAAACCGGCAGTGTAACAAGAAAAATGATCCTGCTTGACGGTGGTTTTGGAACAGGACTTTCGGGGTTTCGCTTCGGGAATAGTGCTTCAAACAATGTAAATCGTTTGAATAAAATTAATACACCACTTTCACTGAAAATCGTTGCAACAAAATTTGAATATGTAACGTATTTAATTGATACGGTTATTACGGGGGATGAACACTTCGGATTTTCTATGGAGACCGTGCATTCATACTGTAGATTAATTGATTTCCATAATGACCTTCCCGAAAGAATGATTGATGATACATCCTACCATCTCGCAAACTACAATACATACAATCATACGGATATTCCTAGGATGAAAAAGGGGGGAGTTAATGCACAATTTTTTGCGATTTGGGTTAATCCGAATACTCATGGAAATAATCCTTATAACAGGGCATTGGATATGATAAATCGTTTTGATACCGAACTAGCCCTGAATACAGAAAGTATTGGAAAGGCAAGAACTCCTCAAGAAATAATATCCTTAAATAATGAAGGTAAAATTGCTGCAATTTTGGCTGTTGAAGGAGGTCACACTATTGAAAATGATCTCCAGAAACTGAAAGCCCTTTATGATAAAGGAATGAGATACATGACGATAACCTGGAATAACAGTATCGGTTGGGCTATATCGGCACAGGACCCCCTCTCTGCAACAGTAGGATTAAACGATTTTGGCAGGGATGTTATTCGTACCATGGATTCACTCGGTATCATTATTGATGTTTCCCATGTCGGTATTAAAACTATTGAAGATATCCTGAGTGTCTCAACAAATCCGATTGTGGCAACTCATTCAGGTGCCCGGGCGCTAAGAAATCATTCCAGGAATTTATATGATAACCAGATAGTTTCGATAGCTTTATCCGGTGGAGTGATAGGTATTGTCTTTTATCCACCCTTTTTATCAAGCACCGGTTCCGTAAATGTAGCTCGTGTAGTAGATCATATTGATCATATAGTAAATCTTGTTGGAATTCATCACGTTGCAGTAGGTTCCGACTTTGACGGAATCGGGACAAACACGGTTGTTGGATTGGAAGACGTTTCCAAATTCCCCAATTTGACAAAAGAACTTCTTCAGCGGGGTTACTCGCTCGAAGAAATTGAACTGATACTTAGAGGGAATATAATGCGAGTTTTTGAACAGGTTACGGCTAATAAAAAAGTAAAAGAAAAATCATCAGATATCGCAAAATACTCTAATTGAATTTATCAAAATATCATCTCAGTTTATTATCGAAATTTGTCTGAGTATTTATATTTTGTGGTGTAATTTTTTTAAATAGTAGAAGTATATGAGAATAAAACTAACCGTCTTTCTGTTATTATTTAGTACAATAATTTCCGCTGCATCATTGTCCATCATTCAAATAAAGGTAAACGGAAAAATAATCCCTAATGAAAAGTGGACTGCCCTATCTATTTTGGTAGAAGATGAAATCTCTTTTTATCTAGAATTCAGTTCTGAAGACCCGGAGAGATTTGAATTTCAATATAAAGCCTTTCTGAATGGTAAAATTACAAATGTAAATTATGATGATGTTAATAGTCCGATAGTTTCATTAAAGGGACTCAAAACCGGTGTTTATATATTCAAAGCTGTAGCATATAACTCTGACGGACTAGAAACAGAGTCAACCCCGATTAGTTTTCGTGTTCTTATGGAAAACCTGGTTGAAACAACAACCATTGAAAAAACTGAGGAGGGACAAAACTACATTTATGTAATCGGATTAATAGTTTTTCATGCTATTGTTATAACGATTTTACTATTTAGAAGAAATAAAAAAAGAAAAATCGAGTCAAATAAAATGAATGAGATTCAGGAAAAACAACAATCAGAGAACATGGATTTGAAATCCGATCTAAAAAAATTAAAAGATGAAAATGATTTTCTTCAGAAACAGATAAAGCAATTGAAGGAAAGCATGATAATTTTGCAAAAAGCTAATGAAGAATTAACTATCCAGAATGAAAGGCTCGAAAAGAGTAAAGTTCAGCTTGAAGAACTTCAAGCTGAAAAGGAAAAACTGTTTGCAATTACAATTCATGATATTAAAAATCCGGCTTCAGCTATCAATGGTTATATAGAACTTTTAGATAAATATGACCTAAATGCAGTTGAACAGCAAGATATTCTTCAATCTTTAGCAGCCAGTTCTCTGCAGATAATTAATCTTTCTCATAAAATGACAAAAGTTCTTACTGCAAAACATAAAGAGGAAGCGGATGAACTTGAAATTCAATCTACTTCACTGAAGTCTGTGATTGAACGTGTTTGTAAGAGAAATTATGCGTATGCAAAAGGGAAAAATATAAAATTAGTTAATAATGCTTCTCCTCATACACCCAATGTTCAGGTTGACAGCATGAAAATCGATGAGGTTGTAGATAACTTGATAAGTAATGCGATTAAATATTCTCCTCCTGATTCAACCGTCAAAGTGGTCTCATATTTCAGTGAGAAAAAAGTTACTGTTGAAATAATTGATGAAGGACCAGGGATGACAAAATATGATATTGCAAATGCGTTCACTAAAGGAAAAACGTTAAGTGCAAAACCAACCGGAGGCGAATCGGCAACAGGAATGGGATTATGGATTGTAAAACAAATAATTGAACTGCATGGAGGAGAGGTATGGATAAAAAGCACTCCAGGCAATGGCGCTACAATAGGATTTGATCTACCAAGATAGATTTTGATATAAAATTATAGACTGATAAAAGACTATTATTTTTTTTAGAGACTCTTCTTTTTTTCTAAAGATTCTATCTTCTCCAACATCAATGCACTGGAATAAGCCGAATATTTTTTTCTGAGATTATCAACGCCATAATAGCATACAATTGGTAGTGTCCACTCCAACACCGCAAGCAAATAAGGGACAACATCATTCTCAAATAGAGTAACGGTCTTTGCGTATTTACGGATAAGACAGATCGTCTTAAATGCTTTTTCAACCATTGGATCATTGCCGGAATAATAAAAAACAGGGCATTCGTCAAGACTATTTTGAACTAATAATCCTTCTTCAAATTTTAAAAGCTCCTTCAAATCATCTTCTGTGTCCAATCTAACATTCTCGTTTTTCACGATTGGTTCAATCCTGGCAAAATCCGATACTGCATTACGAACTTTTGTTTCTGAGAAATCAATAATATATATGTTTTCAATTTCATCCACTAAAATATTTTGCATGTTCAAATCACCATGGCAAATGCACTTATACCAAAGTTTTGAATATTTCTCCTTTTCTCTGTATTTATATTTTAAATACCAGTAAGGGTTTACAATATTTCTATTCAGTACCGGGACAAAAATGGTCTCATCTTCTGCTGAGATTCCCAGATTTTTTTCAGCTTCATCATAAATGTGTTTGAAGAAAACAGCGGTTGGATCATGTTCTTTATATGGATGAAGAATCTCAAGTCTTGGTTGTCCATACCAGGGAAGTAAAACCTCAGTGAACACTTTTTTTAATAAAGGAAGAAATTCAGCAATCGGTCTTTCTTTGTAATGGAGAGTTAGCCATTTTAGTTTACTTTCCGGTCCGTTAATCCCCACAAAATTGTAACGGACTCCACCCCAATCTCCGTAGAAGTAACTTCCAAGTATTGAGACACTGTTATTCAATATATATTTTTTAACAAACTCTTCATATCTATCACGTTCCCTTTTAATCATTGCAAGATTTCCGAGTTTAAGTACTGTTGGTATTATTCTCTTTCTGTCATGATCATAGCCATCTACCATAAAAGTCTGAGCGGAATAGCCACCATGAAGTTGTTTTACAAAGATTGAGCTGCAATCGGAATAAATATTTCTTATTATGATTTCAAACTCATCTTTTAGGATTTGCTCTTTCTCGAACTCGATTTTTAGTCTTCCGTTTTCAGCATTTTCAGTGTCACAAGGGGAATACACAAGAATTACTGCTTCCGAGAAACTTGCATCCCGTGACAAAAAATTGATATCCACAAGCGTATCATGTTCCAGTTTTGATTTTAGCTTTTCTTTAAGTGTTTCTTTATCGTTCAAATCTATTTCTTTTTTAAAAAAGGCACAATTTGAGGTAAGAGCAATGTGCTCCTCTGTTTTGAGATTAAAAATATTTTGTATCGAACCTAATTGTAATTCCGAACTTCTTCCACTGTACTCATCAATTGCAACCCCTAATGCAAATACTGATTTAGCTTCTTTAGACTGTTCTAAATTACCTAACAACAAGAAAGACAAAATACCATTATTATTTGCAGACTGTGGTATCAAATAAAACAGGTCTTTTAATATTTTGTTTAGAGAAATGACTGAAGACGATTTAACTTTTACAGAGTAGTTATATTCTGAAGGGAATGAAACACCGCTTTTAAGAAATACATGGGTATTTGAAGGATCCTCTGTCATTATATAGTCAATATCTGACCCTTCGTTGTTGAGTTTAATTCCGAAAAAATTTTCCAGATTTACATATTTACCTTCGGAAGTAACTCCTTGTGGGTTATTCATCTCAATACTTCCTTCACCAAATGAGACTTGTAACTCTGATAAATTGACCGGGGTGTATCTTTTATCGTTCCTCTCATTCCATAATCGTAATTTGCCTGTTGTACCAGAGTTTTTATTAACAGTGTACTCACAGCCGTCAACCATTTTCGAGATTAAAACTTCTCCTTTTTCCTTTAATCCTTTTATTAATATTTTAGCATCATTAACAGAATCTGCAACCAGTAATTGAGATAATATTCCCGTTACTTCGAGGACTTGCTTAACAAAGGGCGGAAGAGATACAACTATCAATCTTCCTTTATTCTTCCTCAGTTTTTTTTCATATCCGATTATAGATCTGATCCCTGCTGAAGATAGATATTGAACATTACCGAAATCAAGAATTGGATAACTGTTTTGGGGAAAATTAGAAGCGGTTTTATCAAATTCGATTCCTCCCGAACCATCGAAGCGACCTTCTAAGGATATTACTAAAAAATCATGTTCTTCAGCAAATTGAACATTCAGCATTTTTCACAAGCCTTTAAATAATATTATAAATATACTGACTGAAAATAGTAAAAAGGTAATAAAAGATAAACTTATTGATTGGTTTGATTATTTAAAAATGGATTTATTCTATCTTGATTAAAGTGAGGGCGGTAATACTTGTTACTTTCAATCTCCTGTATCCACCCATTATTCAAATTGTATTTATCCATAAGCTCAACAGTCTTTTGATATTCTCTGATTTTAATAGGGCGGGATAATAATATCTTATCACATGCAAGATGGGTAGGATAGTATTGCGACATTAAGGAAATTGTTACTTTGCTGCTCAATTCTTCAGATAGAAATCTAAATACTTCTTCAGTTTCAGATAGCTGGTTTGGTAGAACAAGATGTCTTACAATAAGACCTCTCATTACTAGTTTATCTTTATAAACAATATTATCTCCCACCTGTCTAAACATCTCTTTTAATGCAAGTTTCGCCGATGTAAAATATTCCTTTGCTTTTGAATACCTTAGTGCGTATTCATTACATCCGTATTTTAAGTCGGGGAGATAAATATCAATAATTCCTTCCAGTAATTTCAATGATTCAACAGAATCATATCCATTAGAATTGTAAATTATCGGTAAATTTAATCCGAGCTTTGCTGCTTCATAAATCGCTTGAATTATCTGTGGAACGAAATGGGAAGGGGAAACTAAACCGATGTTATGACATCCTGCTTCCTGAAGTTCCATCATTATCTCAGCAAGCCGTTTAATTGAGCAGGTTTTAAAAATCTCTATTTGCGGACTCTGGCTAATTTCAAAATTCTGACAATAAACACACCTCAGATTGCAATTGCCGAAGAAAATATTACCGGCTCCCTTTTTTCCACTTATTCCGGGTTCTTCACCTAAATGTTTTGTATAGGAAGAAACTATCGGTAAATGACCACTTACGCAAAAACCTTTATTCGATTCATAACGATTAACACCGCATTGATGGGGACAACAATTACAACTAAGCAGAAGTTTTTCGGCTAATTTTGCCTTTTCCTCTAGAACCCCGTTTTTAAATTGCTTTAGATACCCGGGTTCAAAGGATTTTTTATCAAGTTTATTAGTCATTTTTCTTCAGTTTGGTGGCTTAAACGAAATAAATATCAACAATTTTATTGCAAAAATACAATCTTATTTCTATATTTGTCGCCTAAATTTTTGATAAATGCCGGGGTGGCGGAATTGGTAGACGCACAGGACTTAAAATCCTGTGTCCCTTCTGGGACGTGCCGGTTCGAGTCCGGCCCTCGGTACTAAGATTTAATCTTTACTGAATTAAACCCCGGCTTTTTTCAAACTAAAAATGCAATCATCAAACTATGAGGGTTCTTAGCTCAGTTTGGTTAGAGCGTCTGCTTGACGTGCAGAAGGTCATAGGTTCGAATCCTATAGAACCCACTTAATTCGGAGTATTCTCCGTTTTTTTTTATTTGAAAGTAAATATGGAAAAAGTTGTTATAAAATTTCCGGATGGGAATAGCAGAGAGTTCGATAATAATATAACTGCAATAGAAATAGCAAAATCTCTTTCTTCAAAACTTGCAGAAGAAGCCCTAGCCGTTAAAATTAACGGTTGTGTTAAAGATATCTCTACGCCCATTAAAGAAGATACGGAAGTAAAATTTTTGACCTTTGATGATGAAGAAGGAAAAGAAGTGTATTGGCATTCCACATCTCACTTGATGGCTCATGCAGTTCAATCACTTTATCCTGAAGCGAAGTTTGGAGTGGGTCCTGCTGTTGAAACAGGCTTTTACTACGATATTGATATCAATACAAAATTATCTGAAGAAGACTTAAAGATAATTGAAAATAAAATGATTGAACTCTCAAAGAAAAATTCTCAGTTTCAAAGAGTAGAATTGTCAAAACAGGAAGCGATTGACTTTTTCGAAAAAAAAGGAGATAACTATAAACTCGAGATATTAAGCGAACTCGATGAAAATACGGAAACGATAAGTATTTATCATGAAGGCGAATTCACGGATTTGTGTACGGGTCCACATCTTCCTGCGGTCGGAAAAATTAAATATTTAAAACTATTAAGCGTTTCCGGTTCTTACTGGAGAGGCGACGAGAAAAACAAACAACTCCAGAGAATTTATGGTGTGTCCTTTCCGAAAAAGAAAATGCTCGATGAATATTTATTGTTTTTAGAAGAAGCTAAGAAAAGAGATCATCGAAAACTGGGTAAACAGCTGAATTTGTTTAGTATTCACGAAGAAGCCGGAGCAGGTCTTATCTATTGGCATCCTAAAGGTGCAAGAATTAGACATGAGATAGAAGATTTCTGGAAGAAGGCTCATCTTGATAATGGTTATGAACTTATTTATTCGCCTCACATGGGGAAAAGCTGGCTCTGGGAAACGAGCGGACATTTAGGGTACTATAAAGAAAATATGTATTCCGAAATGAAGATAGACGAGCAGAATTATTACATAAAACCGATGAATTGCCCGTTCCATATTTTGATTTATAAATCTAAACTTCATTCTTATAGAAATCTTCCACTTAGATGGGCTGAACTTGGAACTGTTTACAGATATGAAAAAAGTGGTGTGCTTCATGGGCTTTTAAGAGTGAGAGGTTTTACTCAGGATGATGCTCATATCTTCTGTACTAAAGAACAAATTGAGGATGAAATAATTGAAGTTATCAGATTTTCAACTTTTATGTGGAAATCTTTTGGCTTTGATAAATTAAAATTCTATCTTGCAACAAAACCGGAAAAAGTACCCAGTAATGACGAACTGTGGGAGAAAGCTACTAAATCTCTCGAAAACGCTTTACGGAGAGAAGGAATAGAGTATGAGATTGACGAAGGTGGGGGAGCGTTTTACGGACCTAAAATTGATATAAAAATAAAGGATGCTCTCAATCGTGAATGGCAAATGAGTACAGTACAATTTGATTTTAATCTTCCGGAAAGATTTGACCTAAAATATATTGGTGATGACGGTAAAGAGCATAGACCGTTCATGGTCCACCGTGCACTTTTAGGGTCAATCGAACGCTTTTTCGGTGTTCTTATTGAACACTACGGCGGGGCTTTCCCGGTTTGGCTTGCTCCTATTCAAGTGGCAGTTATTCCGGTTTCACAAAATTATTTCGAATATTCTAAAAAAGTAACAGAACTTTTAAAACAAAATAACATCCGTGTTGAATTCGACGAAAGAAACGAAAAAATTGGTTTCAAAATAAGGGATTGGGAAACGCAAAAGGTACCGTATATGTTTATCATCGGAGAAAAAGAGGAAACCTCCGGAACAGTTTCAGTGAGAAAGCATAAAGTCGGGGATACCGGTACATTTGAAATTAACGAAAAAATTCAGCAAATTTCGGATGTAATTAATAAGAAAATTTAATCACAAGTAACGAGGTATCGTATCGCTCAAGTAGATGAAATAAAAATTAACGAAGATATCAAGGCGCCCCGAGTAAGGGTAATTGATTCTAACGGCACACAGCTCGGTGTTTTTTTAACAAAAGACGGGGTCAGGCTCGCAAAAGAAAGAGAATTGGACCTTGTTGAAATTGCACCAAAAGCAGACCCTCCTGTGTGTAAAATAATTGACTTCGGCAAATTCAAGTATGAACAGCAGAAGCGTGATAAAACTCAAAAGAAAAATCAGCAAGTTTCAGTTCTTAAGGAAATTCGCTTCCATCCTAATACGGACGTACATGATTTTGATTTTAAAACAAAACATGCTATCAATTTCCTTGAGCAAGGGGATAAAGTTAAAGCTGTTGTGGTTTTCAAAGGAAGAGAGCTTGCGTATACACAGAAAGGGGAAGAATTGTTAAATCGTTTCATTGAAAAGATCGAAGATGTAGCAAAAATTGAAAGCCCAATTAAAATGGAAGGGCGCAACATGAATTTAATAGTTGTTCCACAGAAAAAAAGTAAAAAAAATAAATAGGTAAACAATATGCCCAAAATGAAAAGTAACCGCGGTGCCCGTAAAACGTTCAGAGAAACTGCATCCGGTCAATTAAAAAGAAAGAAAGCCTACAAGAGTCACATTCTAACTTCAAAGAGCAGGAAGAGAAAAAGAAATCTCCGTAAAGCCACTCTTGTTGACAAGGCTAACCTCCCTAATGTTAAATTAATGATTCAGTAAGGAAATAGGTGAAGTATGCCAAGATCAAAAAATAAAGTCGCCTCAAAAGCGCGCAGGAAAAAAATTCTCCAGAAAGCCAAAGGCTATTGGGGTAGAAGGAAAAATGTTCTTACTGTTGCCAAAAACGCAGTTGAAAAAGGACTCCTTCATTCATATAGAGACCGTAAGCTTAAGAAAAGAAATTACAGAAGTCTCTGGATAATCCGTATTAATGCCGCTGCAAGACAATACGGTTTATCTTATTCAAAATTAATTCATGCAATGGATGTTAAAGGTGTTGACATTAATAGAAAAGTGTTGGCTTCTTTAGCAGTAGATAACCCGAAAGCATTTGCAGATTTAGTTAATTTTGTACAAAACTAATATAAATTTTTGCCCTCCTATTTTTTAATTTATGTGGATAGGAGGGCTTTTTCTATTTAAACGGAAGTAATTATGCTCAATAGAATCAACCAGCTAAAATCAGAATTTGAAAGTGATATTTCAACCGTTTCTAATTTGAAGGAAATTGAAGGTATTAGGATTAAATATCTCGGAAAAAACGGTTCCATACCGGAACTATTCGAAGAACTGAAAAATGTTTCCAAGCAAGAAAAACCGGTAATCGGGAAAGAATTAAACCTTCTTAAAAAACTTGCCGAGGAAAAATTCAAACAGAAAAAAGAAGAATTGGAATCCGCAGCTACTACAGCAAAAGAATGGATTGACTTAACTCTTCCAGGGAGAGAAAAAACTTTTGGAACAAAACACGTAATTACCCAAACAATGGATGAAATAAAAAATATCTTTAAAGGTTTGGGTTTTTCTGTTTTTGAAGGACCGGAGTTGGATTCCGACTATTACAATTTTGAAGCGTTGAATTTTCCGGCGGATCACCCGGCAAGAGATATGCAGGATACTTTTTTTATTAATAATGAGTTCCTATTAAGAACACATACCTCTCCAGTACAGATAAGAGTAATGTCAAAATATCAACCACCGGTGCGAGCAATTATGCCGGGTAAGGTATTTAGAAATGAAGTTGTTAATGCAAGAAGCCACTGTCAATTTCATCAGGTTGAAGGTCTATATGTTGATGAAGGTGTTACGTTTGCCGAATTAAAAGGTACACTTGTTGCTTTTGCAAAGCAATTTTATGGTTCCGATTTGAAGTATCGGTTTCGTCCGAGTTTTTTCCCGTTTACCGAACCGAGTGCCGAAATGGATATTACCTGCTATATATGTAAAGGTAAAGGATGCCGTATTTGTAAACAAAGCGGCTGGCTCGAAATTCTTGGCTGCGGAATGGTCGATCCGAATGTATTTAAAAATGTGAATTATGACCCCGAGAAAGTGACCGGTTATGCTTTTGGTATGGGAATCGAAAGGATAGCTTTATTGCGGTATGATATGAAAGACATAAGATTGTTTTTCGACAGTGATGTCAGATTTCTTAAACAATTTTAATATGGAGTAGGAATTGAAAATCTCTTTAAACTGGCTTAAAAACTATATCGATTTGAGTGACATTTCAGTTGATGAAATTGAATCTTCTTTAACAATGGTTGGGCTGGAAGTGGAAAATGTTGAAGATCAGAATAAAATCTTTAACAATTTTTTTATCGGCTACGTTAAAGACAAAAACAAACATCCGAAAGCAGATAAACTAACCGTTTGTACTGTAAGTACAGGTGAAGATGAATATACAGTGGTTTGCGGAGCTCCCAATGTTGATGCAGGACAAAAAATTGTTCTTGCCCTTCCAGGAGCAGTAGTTCCTGAAAACAGGTTGGTAATCTCAAAAGCAAAAATCAGAGGTGTGGAGTCTAACGGAATGATCTGTTCCGAAGCAGAACTTGGAATAGGGAATGACCATTCTGGTATTTTGGTACTCGATCCATCATTTAAAGTGGGTCTGTCATTAAGTGAAGCAATGCTATTGAACGACGTAATATTTGAAATTGGTATTACACCCAATAGACCAGATGCGTTATCTCATATCGGAGTGGCAAGGGATTTAGCTGCTTTATACAACAGAAAGGTGAAACTGCCGGAAATCAAGGAAGAAAAATCTGATAAGAATATTTCTAATTACGCTGCGATTGAAATTGAAGATTCGATTAATTGTCCAAGGTATTCAGCCAAAGTTGTCCTTAATGTCGAAATTAAAGAATCACCTGCATGGTTAAAACAAAGAATTAAATCAATCGGATTGCGTCCCATAAACAATGTGGTTGATGTAACTAATTTCATTTTGTACGAATTGGGACAACCACTTCACGCTTTTGATCTTGATATGTTGTCAGGTAAAAAAATAATTGTAAAAACAGCCGGTGATATTTCGGAATTTGTAACGCTTGATGCCAAATCCAGAAAATTAAATCATGACATGCTTATGATTTGCGACGCCGAACGTCCCGTTGCAATAGCAGGCGTAATGGGAGGCGAAAACTCTGAAGTTACTACATCCACAAAAAATGTATTGATTGAAAGTGCATACTTCAAGCCATGCAGTGTTAGAAAAACTTCAAAAGTATTGGGATTGAGTACAGATTCTTCATATCGATTTGAAAGAGGTTGCAATCCTCATATTACTCCACTAGCCGCAAAAAGAGCAGCTCAATTAATAGCAGAACTTGGCGGTGGTGAAGTAGTAGATGGATTAATCGATGTATATCCTAAGGAGATTTTACCATTTGAAATCAGGTTGAGAAAAAACCAGGTGAATAGAGTTCTTGGTTATGGAATTTCCGATGAAAAAGTTAGAAGTATCTTTGCCGGATTAGGTTTCGAGATTCTTAATGAAGATAAAGGATCTATGGTTGTTTCGGTTCCTCCATTTCGCCCGGATATTGAAAGAGAAATCGACCTGATAGAAGAAATAGCAAGAATAAACGGTTATGATAATATTCCTACAATATCGCATATCGGTATTACACTACAGGAAAAAATCGATGAAACAATTTTTACAAGCGAATTAAAAGATATTCTTACCGGTTTAGGCTTCAATGAAATGTACAGCACAACTTTACAAGGAGAAAAATCGGCTAACCTTACAGGCAATGCAATTGAACTACTTAATCCTTCAAGTATTGAGATGTCGCATTTACGAACATCCTTAATCCCCGGTGGAATAGAAACCGTTAGGAAAAATTTTAATGTAAAAGAAAAGAATTTAATGCTCTTTGAGATAGGTAAAGTCTTTCAAAAAGTCAACGAGAAAATCGAATCTTTTGATGATTTTATTGAGCAGGAAAGGTTACTGCTTTTACTATCAGGCAATGCAAATGAGAAGAAATGGTATGCTCCTGAAAGAAATTTCGACTTTTTCGACTTAAAAGGATATGTTTTTGCCTTGTTTAAGAAAAAAAATCTTGACAATTTCATACCATATTCATATAATAATGTTGGAAAAAATCTTTTTGATTTGTACTTCGAACAGAAACATGAAAATACAGTTATCGGGTACGGTGGCAGAATTAGTAAAGAGGTTCTTAAAAGCTACGATATTGATAAAGAGGTTTTCTGCTACGAGCTAATTATTGATGAGTTCAAAAAGATTTCGGGTTCACCACAAAAGTTTAAAGAATTATTGCGATTCCCGAAAATTCAAAGAGATTTTGCTTTCGTTTTCGACAAAAAGACAGAGTTTGCGGATGTTGAATCGTTCATTAAAAAAAACTCTTCCGGGCTTCTAAAAGAATTATTACTTTTTGACGTTTTTGAGAGTGAATTACTTGGCAGTGATAAAAGGAGTTTAGCTTATTCGTTGGCGTATTACGATTATGAAAGAACCTTAACGGATGAAGAAGTAGAAAAAGAATTTTACAATTTAATAGATAAAATAAAAGTAGAATATAAGGCTGTTTTAAGAGGTATTTAATTGTCCGATAGTAATAAATTAGAGTTATTTCTAAACGATTTATCGTTATTAGGAACACAGGCTGCAATTTTAGTTGAAAAATACAGAGATGTATTACATACTAATGACGAATTACAGAATCGTTTGGGTGTTATAACTAAGGAAAACGAATACCTTAAATTACAAGTTAATCAACTTGAAAAAGAATTAGAGCAACTAAAAAGTAGCTTTAATCAGGAAAGTTTCTTAAGTTCTCTTGACACAAGTGATAGAGAAAAACTTAAAGAAAAAATATCCGAACTAATAGCAAGAATTGACTATCATCTTGCAGAAAATTAATATAGGATAGTCTGATGGAACCTGAAAAGATGCCGGAAAAAAAGAAGCTGAAAATTAAAATATTTGATAAAGAATATTCTTTGTTAGTAGATGATGAAGAAATCGCTAAAGAATTAGCGGTTTATGTAAACAGAGTATTAGAAGAAACAAAAGCAGAACTGCCGGACCAACCGGCTCAGACGATAGCTATTATCGCTTCATTGAACATTGCCTATGATTTTTTCTTGGAAAAAAATAAAAATAGGGAATTTTTGATTCAAGCAACCGATAAAGTGAAGAAAATAAAGCTTCTATTAAACAATTCGGTAACGTCGGAACCATCTTAATTTAATCCGCGCTGTCGGTCAAACAAACATAAAAGAACTAACTTTAATTTCATGGGTGACCGACTTTCGATGTGTAATGCAGGCCTCAACCCGATTCGTCGGGTTACCTTCGGGTAACAGAGGAAGCAAGAAGCATTCGGGCTGTCTCCCACATTGCATGATAGGGTTCTTTCCCTGTTTTGCAAGACCGACGGTTGCGGTTATATTTAAATAAACGGAGGTGGTATGGATCTATTTTTACTGATACCGATGATCGTTGTCATCGTAGCTATTTTTTTCTATCTTGGCTGGTATTTTAATTCCAAGGTTGGAAAGAAAAGTATAGTTTCTGCAGAAGAACGTGCTAAAAATTTAATTGCTGACGCCGAAAAAGAAGTTAACAATTTAAAAAGAGAAAAACTGCTCGAAGTAAAAGACGAATGGTACAAAAAGAAAGTCGAATTCGATAACGAAGTAAATCAAAAACGACAAAAACAATTAAATCATGAAAAGCAGCTTTCACACAGGGAAGAAAATATTGAGAAAAAACTTGATATTGTCTTAAAAAAGGAGAAAGAAAATAAACTTCTTGAACAGGAAAATACCGCTCTAAAAAAACAACTCGAAAACCGCTTAAAAGATATTGAAAAAGCTGAGAAAGAACAAAATCTTCGACTTGAAAAGATTTCCGGACTAACTTCGGAAGAAGCTAAAAAACTCCTCATGGAAAGCATGGTACAGGCAACGCAGCAAGATGCTAACAAGTTGCTTAAAGAAATCTATGAGAAAGCAAAAAAGGATGCTAAAAAAGAATCTCAGAAAATTGTAGTTCAAGCAATACAAAGAACTGCATCCGACTATTCAGTTGAAACCACAATTTCGGTTGTTCAAATTCAAAATGATGAGTTAAAAGGTAGAATAATTGGTAAAGAAGGGCGTAATATTCGCGCTTTTGAATCTGTTACCGGTGTTGATGTAATAGTTGATGATACACCTGAAGCTGTAATTCTATCATCATTTGATCAATTTAGGAGAGAAGTTGCAAGAGTATCTTTGGAAAAACTAATAGCCGACGGAAGAATTCATCCTGCACGAATAGAAGAAGTAGTCGAAAAAACACGTGTAGAACTTGAAGAAGACATGTTCAAAGAGGGAGAAAACACAATTCTCAAATTAGGTATTCATGGGATGCATAATGAATTAGTACGATTGCTGGGTAAAATGAAATATCGTTCCAGCTACGGACAAAATTTGCTCCAGCATAGTGTCGAAGTGGCATATCTAACCGGTATTCTTGCAGCCGAATTAGGACTTGATTCTGTAATGGCTAAAAGAGCAGGATTGATGCATGATATCGGTAAAGTTTTAGACAAAGATTTTGAAGGTCCTCACGCTCTTATAGGTTATGAAATTGCAAAGAAATATCATGAACCGGCAATAGTTGTCAACGCAATCGGATCGCATCACGAGGATATGGAGATGGAACATCCTATTGCCGCACTTGTCCAATCTGCAGATGCAATTAGCGGCTCCCGACCTGGAGCCAGAAGAGAACCGATAGAAGGTTATGTCAAGCGACTCGAAACTTTAGAAGCTCTCGCAAAATCTTTTGAAGGTGTCGCAAAGACTTATGCTATACAAGCCGGAAGAGAAGTTCGTGTAGTCGTTGAACATGAGAAGATTGATGATGTTGTTGCTGAAAAACTTGCACAGGATATTGCAAAGAAAATTGAAGTCGAAATGGAATATCCCGGACAGATCAAAGTTACCGTTATTCGTGAAGTAAGAAAAATCGGATTTGCAAAATAAAATATGAAAAAACCATTAAAGATTGCTGTTACCGGAGGTATTGGTAGCGGCAAATCTCTATTTTGTAAGTTTCTCGAAGATCGAGGGTTTGTTGTTATTAAAGCCGATCAATTGGCTAAAGAATTGATGAAATCCGATCCTTTAGTAAAAAGGGAAATAACCGAGACTTTCGGAAGCGAAGTTTATTCTAATGGAGAGTTAAACACCTCACTTCTTGCAAAAAAAATTTTTTCTGATTCGGAAAATGTAAAAAAAATCAATTCTATAGTTCATCCCGCTGTTGTTCGCCAAATTGAGAAAGATATTGCCATCAAATTCGACAGTGAAAAAGCTGTATTTGTTGAAGCCGCACTTATTATTGAAGCTAAAATGGAAGAAATGTTCGACAATATTGTACTTATAACTGCCGATGAAAAAGTAAAAATCGAAAGAATTATTCAAAGGGATAATTTAACACGTGAAGAAATCCTCGACAGGATTAAAAACCAAATTCCGGATGAAATCAAAAAGAAAAAAGCTCATTTTATATTTCTCAATAATGGCGAAGGTTCAGAACTTGAACAAAAAGTTGAGTTATTACTATCATTATTAGACTTGAAATAATACTTGCCGGTTCAGAATAGATTTTGTTTTAATCATACTCAAAAGTAATTTTGAGAGTCAATTTTATGGAGATTTATTGTGACATTTATTAATAAAATTATCGTATCAATTGTACAGTTAATGCCAAAAGCTTTAGTAAGGTTTTTTTCTGCAAGATACATTGCCGGAGATACCTTGCAAGATGCAATTAACATAACAAAACAACTAAACGCAAAAGGGATCTATACAACAATAGATGTATTGGGAGAAGCTATTAGCAATATCGAAGAAGCCTTGGAATCAAAAAAGGCTTGTTCCGAAGTACTTGATGCAATTAAAGAAAATAACTTAATGGCAAATTTATCTATTAAGCCAACACAGATGGGATTAGGCATAGATGAAGATTTCTGTTATAAGCACGTTGCAGATCTTGTTGAAGAAGCAGAAAAGATGAATAATTTTGTTCGACTGGATATGGAGGATTCACCCTATACCGACAAAACATTCAATCTTTATAAAAAGTTGAAAGAAAAATACAACAATACAGGAGTAGTTGTTCAATCATATTTGAAGAGAACACTGGATGATGTTAAAAGTTTAAATAAACTCGGAACAAATTATCGTTTGTGCAAAGGTATATACATTGAACCTGAAGAGATTGCTTATAAAAATAGACAGAAAGTTAGAGATAGTTTTCTTGAGTCACTAAGACAGATGTTTAAAGATGGTAATTACGTTGGAATAGCTACTCATGATGAGTATTTGATAAAAGGGGCATATAAAATGATTGATGAAATGAAAATTTCCAAAGATAAATTTGAGTTTCAAATGTTACTAGGGGTTAGAGAAGACTTACGTGATAAAATAAATGCGGATGGTTATAAAATAAGAATTTACGTTCCATTCGGCGAGCATTGGTATAAATATTCGATAAGAAGATTGAAAGAAAATCCCAACGTAGCCGGTCATATTGCAAAGAATATATTGTTATTTAGATGAATATTCTAGGAATAGAAAGTTCTTGCGACGAAACTTCGGTTGCAATTTATTCGGAAGATGGTATTAAAGCCAATCTTGTTTCTTCACAGGATTTCCATGTTCATTACGGCGGTGTAGTGCCTGAACTTTCAAGCCGTGCACATATTCAAAGAATAGTTCCATTAACAAAAGATGCACTATTAAAATCAAATATGGATTTGAATCAAATCGATGCAATTGCAGCGACTGCTGGCCCGGGTTTAATAGGTGCATTATTAGTTGGTTTTACCTTTGCAAAAGGTTTAGCATACTCCTTAAAGATACCATTCATACCAGTAAATCATATTGAAGGACATATTTTTTCTGGTTTTTTAATGGATGAAAAACCTGAATTCCCTTTTCTTGTGCTTGTTGTATCAGGAGGACATACTCTGCTTCTTTTAGTTGAGAGTTTTCTAAAAATTAAGAAGCTGGGATCAACAATTGACGATGCAGCCGGAGAGGCATTTGATAAGGTTGCAAAAATGTTAGGTTTGGGTTACCCCGGAGGTCCAAAAATTCAAAAAACAGCTCAAAACGGTAATCCAACGAAAATCACTTTTCCTGTAGCAGATGTAAAAGGAGAGTTTGATTTTTCTTTCAGCGGGCTGAAAACCTCCGTACTCCGATACATTCAAAAAGAATATGCTAAAGATTCAAATCCACCTGAAGAAGATTTGCCGGACATCTGTGCTGCTTTTCAAAATGCTGTTGTTAAGGCTTTAATAAGAAGTACAGAAAAAGGAATTAGAAAATATGATGTTAAAAGTCTTTCGCTTGTGGGTGGAGTTGCTGCCAATTCCGTACTGCGAACTGCCATTCAAGATCTTGGAAATAGATACGGGAAAAAAGCAGTTATTCCTTCAATGAATTATTGT
>Ga0208244_100770_pt1 | contig 24674 bp, 26 predicted proteins | sample SubbioCR12Aug_5A_FD_184828 | JGI IMG/M metagenome (GOLD analysis project Ga0208244, IMG submission 184828) | Serpentinite rock and fluid subsurface biosphere microbial communities from McLaughlin Reserve, California, USA - CR12Aug_5A (SPAdes) | ecosystem: Environmental > Terrestrial > Deep... | reverse complement strand
CCCCACCCCCGCCATCCCTGCTGCACGCCGAACCGGTCGACAAGAAACGCTATCGCGAGGCCAGCCGCGCCACTTGGATATCGGCGGCCCTCAATCTCGTCCTGACCGTCGTGCAGTTGATCGTCGGCTGGGTGGCGCACTCGCAATCGCTGATTGCCCACGGCGTCCATTCCTTCTCCGACCTGCTGTCGGACTTTTTGGTTCTTTACGCCAACCGCAAGGGCAGCCACCCGGCCGACCGCGAGCACCCTTACGGCCATGCGCGCGTCGAAACGGCGGCCACGCTGATCCTCGGCGCATCCCTGGCCCTGATCGGCTTCGGCGTTCTCTGGGAAGCGACCATGCGCCTGCAGCGTGTCGCAGAACTGCCATCGGTCGAGCTGATCGCGCTTTGGGTGGCGATTGCGACGGCGGCATCCAAGGAATTGCTCTTCCGCTATCTTGTGCGCGTGGCCGAGCGCCTGCGTTCGCCCATGCTGGCGGCCAATGCCTGGCACACGCGTGCCGATGCCGCCTCGGCCCTGGTTGTCGTTGCCGGCATCGCCGGCGCCCTGATGGGTTGGACGTTCCTTGACCTGCTGGCCGCTGCCATCATGGGCTTCATGATCCTGCGCATGGGCTTGAAGCTGGCTTGGGAATCCCTGCAGGAGCTGATCGACACCGGCCTCGACAAGGAAAAGGTCGAGGCCATCCGCCGCACGCTGCTGGACACGCCGGGCGTCCTCGGCCTGCATGAATTACGCACCCGGCGCATGGCGCATCAGGCGCTGGTCGATGCCCACGTCCTGGTCGATCCGCGGGTCAGTGTCTCCGAAGGGCACCGCCTGGGTGAGCAGGCGCGTCTGCGTGTGCTCGACAGGCATCCGGAAGTGGCCGACGTGCTGGTGCATATCGATGCCGAGGAGGACCAGGCCCTGATGAGCAGCAGTGCCGACCTGCCCGATCGTGACGTGCTGATGGCCCAGTTGAACGACTTGCTGGGCGAGGAGGCGGCGGGGATAGAAAGAACCGTGCTGCACTATCTCGGCAACCGCGTCGAGGCGGATGTCTTTCTGTCCCGGGAGGCCTGCTTTGACGCGGCGCGCATGACACGACTGGAACAGCGCATCGCACAGCGATTGCCTGACGCGCCCTGGTTTCGCGCCGTTTCCCTGAGCTGTCGTATTGCACCAAAATAGTGCGTTAATTTCTGGTTTTGCACCAAGGCGGTGCCCATTTCTTTAGGTGTCTTGCCGTACGCCCTTGTGGCACAATGGCGTTCTTTTTTTTCCGGGCCCTGGCACGTTTTCTGCTAAAGCCGTCAGCATCAAGTTGCGTTGGTTTCATTCCGGAATTCGGTTCAATCTTTAGGAGAAAGTGATGTCGCCTCAGGACGTTCTCAAGATGGTCAAGGACAGGGAAGTCAAATTCGTAGACTTCCGCTTCACGGACACGCGCGGCAAAGAGCAGCATGTCGGCGTTCCGGTCAAGCATTTCAGCGGGGGACAGTTCGAGACCGGCCATGCCTTCGACGGCTCGTCGATCGCCGGCTGGAAGGGCATTCAGGCCTCGGACATGCTGCTGATGCCGGATGCCGCCACCGCCTACATCGATCCGTTCATGGATGAGACCACGCTGGTGCTGTCCTGCGACGTGGTCGAACCTGCCGACGGCAAGGGCTACGACCGCGATCCGCGTTCCATCGCCAAGCGCGCCGAGGCCTACCTGAAATCCACCGGCCTGGGCGATACCGCCTATTTCGGCCCCGAGCCCGAGTTCTTCATTTTTGACTCGGTCGAGTGGAGCGTCGACATGTCCGGCTCCTATTGCAAGGTATTTTCGGAGGAAGCCGCCTGGGCCTCCGCCGACAAGTTCGACGGCGGCAACACCGGCCATCGCCCCACCGTGAAAGGCGGCTACTTTCCCGTGCCTCCGGTCGACAGTCTGAACGACATCCGCGCCGCCATGTGCCTGGCGCTGGAAGCCTGCGGTGTGGACGTCGAAGTGCATCACCACGAAGTGGCTACCGCCGGCCAGTGCGAGATCGGCACCATGTTCAACACGCTGGTGCGCCGCGCCGACTGGACGCAGGTGCTCAAGTATGTCGTGCATAACGTTGCCCACAGCTACGGCAAGACCGCCACATTCATGCCCAAGCCCATTGTCGGCGACAACGGTTCCGGCATGCATGTGCACCAGTCGATCTGGAAGGGCGGCAAGAACCTGTTTGCCGGCAACGGCTACGCCGGCCTGTCCGAGTTCGCCCTGCACTACATCGGCGGCATCATCAAGCACGCCCGCGCGCTCAACGCCATCACCAACCCCGGCACCAACTCCTACAAGCGCCTGGTGCCCGGCTTCGAAGCCCCGGTGAAACTGGCCTACTCGGCGCGCAACCGCTCCGCCTCGATCCGCATTCCCTACGTGCAGAGCGACAAGGCGCGCCGTATCGAGGTGCGCTTCCCGGATCCGACCGCCAACCCCTACCTGGCCTTCACGGCCCTGCTGATGGCCGGTCTGGACGGCGTGCAAAACAAGATCCACCCCGGCGATCCGGCCGACAAGAACCTGTACGACCTGCCGCCGGAAGAGGATGCCAAGATCCCGACCGTCTGTTCTTCCCTCGAGCAGGCCCTGGATTACCTTGACAAGGACCGCGAGTTCCTCACCCGCGGCGGCGTCTTCTCCAACGAGATGATCGATGCCTATATCGCTCTGAAGAATGAGGAGGTCACGCGCTTCCGCATGACCACGCACCCGATCGAGTACGATATGTATTTCAGCCTGTAACGTCGGCTGATCAGAAAAAAAAGGGCGGCCCAGGCCGCCCTTTTTTTGTCCACTTCCACCCTGCGAAAGCGTTTGTCAAGAGACCGGTCTTCGCATACACTTGAAGCAAGTTCTCGTTTCTGGGCGGAACATCATGAATATTAATTGGAAATTGTTATCTGTCTGGGCTGTGGCCTGGGTCGCCATACCCGCCTGGGCGGATGTCTACAAGTGCGTGGAAGAAGACGGTCATGTCACTTATACAAATACCAAGCCTGCCGCCAAGGCGAAATGCACCCTGCTGAGCCGCGAATCCCGCGTCTCCACCGTGCCCGGCCGTACGACGAGCACGCCGTCACCCGCCGGATTCCCGAAGGTGGATGGCAGCACGCAAAAGGCACGCGACAACGATCGGCGCACGATTCTCGACCAGGAGTTGTCTGCCGAGCAGAAGAACCTCGATCAGGCAAGAAAGGAACTGGCCGAACAGGAGGCTGTACGCACCGGCGATGAGCGCAACTATCAGCGCGTGCTGGATCGCCTGCAGCCATTCAAGGACAAAGTGGCCCTGCACGAGCGCAATATAGAGGCGCTGAAGAGGGAAATCGGCAATCTCAAGTAAATTCGGGCCAGCCCCGGCTCGATGGTGCGGTTTTTGCTAATCTGTTTGCATGGCCGCCCCGGAAAAACTCCCCGTAAGCGCTTTCGCCGGACTGGATCTGCTCTCCTCGGCCGTGATCCTGCTGGATGCAGGACTGGTCATTCAGTATCTCAACCCTGCCGCGGAGAACCTGTTTGCCATCAGCGCCAGGCAATTGCTGCACCGTCCCCTGACCCAGCTTCTGGGAGAGCCCCCGGGGCTGGCTGCCGCGCTCGCTAACGCCCTCGCCAACAACTGGAGCTACACCGGGCAGAACCTGACGGCGCATCCCACAAGGGGACTTCCCTTGGGTCGTCGGCAGGGTGTCGAGCCGCTCCATCTGGACTGCACGGTGACCCCGGTGGAAGCCGGCAGCATCCGTCTGCTGCTCGAGTTTCGCCACATAGACCAGCAGTTGAAGACGGCGCGGGAAGAGCGCCTGGCTGAGCAGCAACAGGTCAACCGCGAACTGATCCGCAATCTTGCCCATGAAATCAAGAACCCCCTGGGCGGCATCCGCGGTTCGGCGCAGCTGCTCGAGCGGGAGCTGGCGAATCCGCAATTGCACGAATACACCCAGGTCATCATCAAGGAGACCGATCGCCTGCAGGAGTTGATGAACCGCCTGCTCAGCTCGCACCGCCTGATGCAGCCGCAGCCGGTCGGCATCCACGAAATCCTCGAGCGGGTGCGCGCCCTCATTCTTGCCGAATTTCCTGACGTGGAAGTGAAGCGCGATTACGACACCAGCCTGCCCAATGTCATGGGGGATCGGGAGCAGCTTCTGCAGGCCATACTGAATATCGTGCGCAATGCCGCGCAGGCGCTGGAAGGGCGCGGCGAGATCGTGCTGCGCACGCGCGCCCAAAGGCAGGTGACATTGGCCAAGCGCCGCTATCGCCTGGCGCTGGAGTTGCAGGTGATCGACAACGGCCCCGGCATCCCGGAAGGTATCCGCGAACAGATGTTCTACCCGCTGGTTTCCGGCCGGGAAGGCGGCAGCGGTCTGGGTCTGACGCTGGCGCAGAACTTCATCCAGCAACACCACGGCAGCATCGAGGTCGACAGCCGGCCGGGCCGCACCTGCTTCACGGTGCTGCTGCCGCTCCACACCACCAACCAGGAATCCCAATGAATCCCGTCTGGATCATCGACGACGACCGCTCCATCCGCTGGGTCTTCGAGAAAGCCCTCGCTCGCGAGGAGATTGCCTTCAAGAGCTTTGGCTCGGCGGCCGAAGCGCTGGCCACGCTCGACTCAGGTGCACCGCCGCCGCAGGTGCTGGTCTCCGATATCCGCATGCCGGGCGAATCGGGATTGTCCCTGCTGCAGAAGGTCAAGACGCGCTTTCCCGGCATTCCCGTCATCATCATGACGGCCTATTCCGATCTCGACAGTGCCGTGTCGGCATTCCAGGGCGGGGCCTTCGAATATCTGCCCAAGCCTTTCGACATTGATCAGGCAGTGGATCTGGTCCGTCGCGCCATCGACGAATCCACGCGACAGGAAGCGGTGCCCGAGTCTTCGACCATGGCGCCGGAAATACTTGGCAAGGCGGGTTCGATGCAGGAAGTGTTCCGCGCCATCGGCCGCCTGTCGCAGTCGCACGCCACGGTGCTCATCAACGGCGAGTCGGGCACCGGCAAGGAGCTCGTGGCGCGGGCGCTGCATCGCCACAGCCCGCGCGCCGACAAGCCCTTTGTTGCCATCAACACGGCAGCGATTCCGCGCGACCTGCTCGAGTCGGAACTGTTCGGACACGAGCGCGGCGCCTTCACCGGCGCCACCGCCATGCGCCGCGGCCGCTTCGAACAGGCCGAGGGCGGCACGCTGTTCCTCGACGAAATCGGCGACATGCCGGCCGAACTGCAGACACGCCTGCTGCGCGTGCTCTCGGACGGAAATTTCTATCGTGTCGGCGGCCATCAGCCGGTCAAGGCCGATGTGCGCGTCATTGCCGCCACCCACCAGAATCTCGACGAGCGCGTCAAGCAGGGGCTGTTCCGCGAAGACCTGTTCCATCGCCTCAACGTCATCCGTCTGCGCCTGCCGCCGCTGCGCGAGCGGCGCGAAGACATTCCGTTGCTGGTGAAATACTTCATGGGCAAGAGCGCGCAGGATCTGGGCGTTGAGCCGAAGCGGGTATCGGAGGCTGCGCAGAAATTTCTCTCCGCGCTGGTTTTCCCCGGCAACGTGCGCCAGTTGGAGAACCTCTGCCACTGGCTGACGGTCATGGCGCCCGGCCAGGTGATCGAGATCGTCGACCTGCCGCCCGAACTGCGCGAACAGGCGCCGCGCGAAACCGAGGCGGACTGGAAGGTCGCGCTCGGCGCCGAAGCCGACCGCATGCTGGCAGGGCGACCTGGCGCCGTGTGGGACAGCCTGGCGCGCGAGTTCGAGCGAACCCTGATCCGCCATGCCCTGCTGGCCTCGGCCGGCCGGCGCATCGATGCGGCACAAATGCTCGGCATCGGTCGCAACACGATCACGCGCAAGATTCAGGAGCTGGGGATGGAAAACGACGGCGACGACCCTGAGCCGCCGGCGAAAGTCAGTCGCTGAGAGACGGCGGGGAGCAAGCGGCAGGGCTATCGTCGCCTTACCGCAGCCGTCGTGCGGGTTTGTTTCCTGGTTTTCTTAACGGCAGGCTTTTTTCTGACCTGCGCCTTGGTTGCCTGGGTTTTCGAGGGGGCGACCAGGGGATTGCCCGTGTTGGCCACCGTGGTGTTGCCTGAGGCAAGCCGGGCAACGAATACCGGGGCAGTCCGGCCCGGCGCAGCCGGCGCTTCCGGATGTGCGTGTGCTTCGTCAGGCCAGGGCTCGTGAGCAGTCGCCATGGCAACGGATGCTGGCGCCTCGTCGGGCCAGGGATCTGGCCGGGACATTGCGGCCACTCTGGCGCGGGACTCGGAATAGGAAGAGAGCCAGCCGATCTTCACTGCGCCCTTCGGCGTGTCAGCCTGCGCTTTCGCCAGCGCCTGCGGATCGTAGCCGGTCGCCAGCATCAGTTTTGCCGCGAACGCGTCCGCCTCTTCCTGCTGAGTCGCCTCGACCAGCTGCTCGGCGCCCATCGAGGCGAGCAGCGAGATGCCTACCCTGGCGAGCATTCCCATCGGAAAAAGAATGTCGGCGAGGAGCGTTGTTGCCAGATAGGCGCTGGTCAGCGGCGAGCCGGCGATCAGGGAGACAGCCAGTCCTGCCGATGCGCTCTCGCGGTGATGCGCTGACGCCAGCCGGCCGAATTCCCGCGCCAGTGCCAGCGCCAGATCCGTGTCCGTGAGGGCGAGCCGGGCAAGTCCAGAGCTGACGGCGATTTTCCCTCCTGCGCTCGAACTGACAGAGGGGGAGTCGTCGGGCACGACGAAGACTTCCACGCGCGGCACGCGCGTCACCAGTTCCGGGCTCAGTTCCGCCGCCTTGGCGCCGAGGCGATCGGCGATCGGCGCGATGCGCCGCGCCAGCTGGTCGGCGGCTTCCTGGGCCGGGCAGGGATTTTCCTCTTCCTTGCAGAATTCCCCGCCTTTGGCCAGCAGCGTCTTGACGTCGAAGCGCAGATCCGGAACAGTAGTTTCCAGCGCGCCGGGCAGGATGTTGAATTGCGCCCGGCCGCTGGTGGGCGAAGTGGTGCAGCCGACGCTCAAGGCCGAGCAGGCTAGAAACAGGGCTGCGCGCGCAAAGCGGCTGCAAACGGCAAGCGGCAGGCTCATGGGCCGAGTGTAAATGAGCGCACACCCCAAGTCACGGCGAAAAACGGGCAATTCCAGCATAATGCGGCGCATAGGCAGTCCGAACCCCCAAGTCATTTCATGCGGGCGAACCCTTCCGAACTATTGAGCGCGCCGGTCATCGCAGCGGCATTGCACGCGCCGGAGCGCTTCACCCTCTCGCTGCTCGATAGCTGCGAGTCGACCAGCACGCTGCTGCTCGAACGCGCCCAGCAGGGCGCGGCTTCCGGCAGCGTCGTCGTCTGCGAGCGGCAGACCGCCGGCCGCGGGCGGCGCGGCCGCAGTTGGCTGTCGGCGCCGGGCGACAGCCTGACCTTTTCCCTGCTCTGGCGCTTTCCCGCTGGCATGCCGCCGCCCGTAGGCCTCAGCCTGGCGGCGGGTGTGGCAGTGGCGCGCACGCTGGAGGGCATGGGCGCCGCCGGTGTGAACCTGAAATGGCCAAACGACCTCCTCGCCGGGGGCGCCAAGCTGGGGGGCATCCTGGTCGAAACCGTGACGCACGCCGGCAGGCATGCCGCCGTGATCGGCATCGGCCTCAACATTCATCTGCCCCGGGACATCGCCGACGCCGTCGACACCGAGGCCGGCGCGCTCGCCTCGGCGATGCCCTATGCGCCTTCCCGCAATCTGCTGCTGGCGAATCTTCTCAAGTCGCTGGCGGCCATGCTGGACGAGTTCGAGCGCGCGGGTTTCGCCGGATTCGCCGCGCAATGGCAGGCGCGCAATGCCCATGCCGGCCAGCGCGTGCGCATCCTCGGCGAAGGCGCCGCTCCGCTGGAGGGGCGCTGTGCCGGGGTGGATAATGACGGCGCGCTGCTGCTCGAAACGGAAGCGGGCGTGCGCCGCATCGTCAGCGGCGAAGTGTCGCTGAGGAAGAGCGCCTGACATGCTCCTCGCAATCGACTGCGGCAACACGCGCCTCAAGTGGGGCGTCCATGACGGCGCCGGCTGGCGTGCGCTGGGCTTGCTCGAGTACGCCGACCTGCCGGGACTGGCAGACCTGATCCGTGCCCAGCCGCGCTTTGACAGGGCAGTCGTAGCCAATGTCGCCGGACGCCAGGTGGGCGACGCCGTCCTCTCGGCACTGACTTTGCTCGGCACGCCCCAGGTCTGGGCAAAAAGTCAGCCCGTGCAGTGCGGCGTGCGCAACCTCTACGACCATCCGGAGCAGCTCGGCGTCGACCGCTGGGCGGCGCTCATCGGCGCGCGCGCCCATCATGAAGGCGCCTGCCTGGTGGTGTGCGCAGGCACCGCCACCACGGTTGATGTACTCGATGCCGAGGGCAATTTCCAGGGCGGCCTCATCCTGCCCGGCGTGGCGCTGATGTGTCGCGCATTGGCTGGCAATACAGCGCAGCTGCCGCTGGCCGATGGAAGGTTTGCGGGACTGCCACGCAATACGGCGGATGCCATCGTCAGCGGCTGCCTGCAGGCCCAGGCCGGCGCCATCGAGCGCATGTTCGAGCAGGTGGCGGCTTATCCGCAGGCGACCTGCCTTGTCGGCGGCGGCGCAGCGGGGCAGCTAATCGACTTGTTGCGCCTGCCGAAGCGACAGATCGACAATCTGGTGCTGGAGGGCCTGGTGCGGATCGGGAGCGATGGAAATGCCAAGAATGATTGAGATCACACCCTGACCACGGTGCGATGAAACCGGCGTTAACGCGACAAGCCCTCACAACCGGAGTTGCCATGAAAACCCACCCGTTATCCCGTGTCGTTGCGCTGGCGTTCTTCGCCGGCATTTCCTGTTCCGCTCATGCCGCAGAGAAGATCAGCCGTGCCGACGACCGCCAGGAAGTCGCCGTCACCATTTATAACGACTCGCTGGCGCTGATCAAGGAGGTGCGCCGCATAGACTTCGACCGCGGCGCCAACAGCATTGCCTTGCGCGATGTCAGCGCCAAGATGCGCCCGGAGACCGCCAGCCTGCGCGCCCTGTCCGGCGGCGGCCTGCGCCTGATCGAGCAGAATTTCGACTTCGACCTGCTGACGCCGCAGAAGCTGCTGGAGAAATATGTCGGCCGCAGTGTCACGGTGATCAGGACGAATCCGGCAACGGGCGCCGAAACGCGCGAACAGGCCGAGGTGTTGGCAACCAGCGGCGGCGTGGTGCTGAAGTATGCCGACCGCATCGAAAGCGGCGTGCCCGGGCGCATCGCCTATGGCGCGATACCGCCCAACCTGCGCGAGCGGCCGACGCTGGTGGTGCAGCTGGAGAGCGCCGTCGCGGGACGGCAGGCGGCGGAACTGTCCTATCTCAGCGGCGGCCTGTCCTGGCGCGCCGACTATGTGGCGGAGCTCTCGGGCGACGAGTCGAAGCTCGATCTCGCCGGCTGGGTGACGCTGACCAACCAGAGCGGGTCGAGCTACGAGAACGCCCGCCTGCAGCTGGTGGCCGGCGACGTCAATCGCGTGCGCGACGAGATGCGGCCGCAAGCCTTCGCGGCCAAGGCCATGGCGGCGGCGCCGGCTGCGGAGATGGCGCGTGAGCAGCTCTTCGAGTACCACCTCTATTCCCTGCAGCGGCCGACGACGATCCTCGACAACCAGACCAAGCAGGTGGCGCTGCTCTCAGCCGCCGGTGTGCCCGTGCGCAAGGAATACCGTCTGGCCGGACAGGACTGGTACTACCGCGGCGCCCACTCCGACCTGGGCCGCAGGCACAAGGTCGCCGTGTTCGTCGAGTTCGACAACAAGGGCGGCGATCTCGGCCAGCCGCTGCCCAAGGGCATCGTGCGCGTCTACAAGAAGGACGCGCGCGGCAATGCGCTCTTCATCGGCGAAGACGGCATTGACCACACGGCGAAGAACGAGGTCGTGCGCCTCAAGCTGGGCGATGCCTTCGACGTCAAGGCGTCGCGCAAGCAGACGGCCTTCCGCAAGATCGCCAGTTCACCGAATGCCGTCTACGAAAGCGCCTACAGCATCGAGCTCTCCAATGCCAAGGAAGTCGCAGTGACGGTCAAGGTGGTCGAGCCGGTTCCTGGCGACTGGGAAATGCTTTCAGAGAGCCAGAAGCACACCAAGGGGGATGCCCATTCCGCCGTCTGGCTGGTAAATGTCCCCGCCCAAGGCAAGGCAACGCTGGACTACAGCGTCAGAATGCGTTGGTGAGGAGCTCATAAGCTCAGCTTGGGTGACCGGCTTATGGACCGAAAGGTTTGGGAAACGGCTTGTGTATGCAGTATACCCGGGCTATTATTTTCCCCCCACTTGGGCTAAGGTGATTCTGCAAGGCGGTTCGATTCAGGCTGTTGTGTGAGGGCGAGGGCCTGGCAAACAATCCATAAATCGAGGAGGAAAGAGATGTCTGACATCAAGATTTTGCTCAACGAAGCCGATATTCCGACCCACTGGTACAACGTCGTGGCGGACATGCCGAAGCCGCCCCTGCCGCCGCTGGCGCCGGACGGCAATCCGGTCACGCCCGAACAAATGCTGGCCATCTTCCCCGGCCCGTTGCTCGAGCAGGAAATGTCCGGCGAGCGCTGGATTCCGATTCCCGAAGAAGTGCGCCAGATCTACAAGCAGTGGCGCCCGACGCCGATGTTCCGCGCCCGCCGCCTCGAGCAGATGCTCGGCACGCCGGCGAAGATCTACTACAAGTACGAAGGCGTCAGCCCGGCCGGCTCGCACAAGGTCAACACCTCGGTGCCGCAGGCCTTCTTCAACAAGATGGTCGGCATCAACCGCCTGACCACCGAAACCGGCGCCGGCCAGTGGGGTTCCTCGATCGCCTTCGCCGGCCAGATGTTCGGCATCGAAGTGCGCGTGTACATGGTGAAGGTGAGCTACAACCAGAAGCCCTTCCGCCGCTCGATGATGCAGACATGGGGCGCGGAAGTCTTCGCTTCGCCCACCGACATGACCAATGCCGGCCGCACCGCGCTGGCGGCGGACGCGAACAACCCCGGCTCGCTCGGCCTGGCCATCTCCGAAGCGGTCGAAGAGGCGGCCTCGCGCAAGGACACCAATTATTCGCTGGGTTCGGTGCTCAACCACGTCTGCCTGCACCAGACGGTGATCGGCCTGGAGGCCAAGAAGCAGTTCGAGAAGGTCGGCGACTATCCCGACATGGTGTTCGCCTGCTGCGGCGGCGGCTCCAACTTCGCCGGCACGGCCTTCCCCTTCCTCGCCGACAAGGCGGCCGGCAAGAAGGTGCGCCTGGTGGCGGCCGAGCCGAGTTCCTGCCCGAGCCTCACCAAGGGCGTCTACGCCTACGACTTCGGCGACGTTTCCGGCTACACGCCGCTGATGAAGATGTACACCCTCGGCCATGACTTCATGCCGCCTTCGATCCATGCCGGCGGCCTGCGCTACCACGGCGATTCGCCGCTGGTGTGCCAGCTCTACAACGAGGGCCTGATCGAGGCGGTGGCGGTGCCGCAGGTCGCCACCTTCGAGGCCGGCGTGCAGTTCGCCCGCGCCGAGGGCATCATCCCGGCGCCCGAGTCGAACCACGCCATCCGCGCCTGCATCGACGAGGCGCTGCGCTGCAAGCAGACAGGCGAGGCGAAGACGCTCTTCTTCAACCTCTCGGGCCACGGCCATTTCGACATGGCCTCCTACGACAAGTACTTTGCCGGCGAGCTGGTGGACTACGACTACCCCGAAGAGGCGGTCAAGGAGGCCCTCAAGCGTCTGCCCAAGATCGCGGCCTGAGCGGCTGACGGAACGGCATGCAGGTTCTCCGCACCGTTTTTTTCCTTCTGGTGCTCGGGAACCTGCTGCTGTTCGTCTGGGGGCAGGGTTATTTCGGCAAGGCGGGCAGCGGGGGCGAGGCCGAACGGCTGAGCGCGCAGATCGATCCTGGCAGGTTGCACATTGTCGGCAAGGGCGTGCCGCCGGCAATAAAGGTTGAGCCGCCCCGGGAAGCGTGCCGCGCGCTGGCGGGCCTCGAGCGCGAGGCGGCGGACAAGCTTGTCGCATTGTTTTCCGGCAATGAAGCGCAATTCAAGATCGAGCAGCGCCCGCATTTGGATCCGCAGTCCTGGTGGCTGCATATCCCCCCCTCTCCCAACAGTGCCCAGGCCGAGAAGAAGGCCGCCGAACTCACCAAGCTGGGCGTCAAGGATTTTTTCGTCGTGCGCGAGAGCGGACCCAACCTGAACGCGATCTCGCTCGGGCTGTACAAGAACGAAGCGAGCGCGAAGGATTACCTGGAAGCCCTGCAAAAGAAGAAGGTGAGATCGGCGCGCATCCAGGTTCGCGAAGCCGCCAGCGACAAGATCATCATCGAAGTGCGCGGCGATGTGGAGCGGCTGACCCGGGCGATGACCGATCTGCCGGCAGAATTCACTGCCTACCCAAAAACGGAATGCGCGAGCATCAGGCCGTGACGTTCATTGTCGGCCTCACCGGCGGCATCGGCAGCGGCAAGAGTGCAGCGGCCGACCTTTTTGGCGAACTCGGCGCAACCGTGGTCGACACGGATGCCATCGCCCGCGAACTGACGGCGCCGGGCGGGGCGGCCATCGACGCCATTCGCGCCGTCTTCGGCGTGGACGCCATCGCGCCGAATGGCGCGCTCGATCGCGTCGCCATGCGCCGCAAGGTCTTCGCCGATGCGCAGGCCAAGGTCCGCCTGGAAGGCATCCTGCATCCCATGATCCGTGCCGAAGCCGACCGGCGCAGCGCCGCCTCCCGCGCACCCTATGTCGTCCTGGTGGTGCCCCTGCTGGTCGAATCCCGTTCTTATCGCAGCCGCGTGCAGCGCGTGGCCGTGGTCGATTGCCCGGAGGAAGTCCAGGTGGCGCGCGTCATGTCGCGCAGCGGATTGAGTGCCGAGGAAGCCCGCGCCATCATGGCGGCACAGGTCGGCCGAGCGCAGCGCCTGGCCGTTGCCGATGACGTCATCGACAATGGCGGCGAACTGGCGGCACTGCGCCCGCAGGTCGATGCCCTGCACCGGCAATATCTGGAAATGGCCGCAGTTTCATAGGTTTCCGGGGGCTTCTTGTTGTTATTTGTCGGCGAATAGTTCAGAATTGGCCGCACTTGTTCCTCGGCACGGCATGACGCGGCGTGATCACTTACGAATATCCTCTCAACGAGCGCATTCGCACACTGCTGCGTCTGGAGGATCTGTTCGACAAGACCGGCCACTTCATCGGTGCCGATGGCGCCCAGGAGCATCACATCGCCCTGGTGACGCTGTTCGAAATCCTCGATGTTGCCAGTCGCGCCGACCTCAAGTTCGACCTCGTGCAGGAACTCGAGCGCCAGCGCCAGATCCTGCTGTCCTTCCGCAACAATCCTGACATCTCCGAAACCGCGCTCTCCGGCGCCCTCTACGAGATCGAGCAGGCCAGCGCCGCCCTGCTCAACATGCAGGGCAAGATCGGCCACTACCTGCGCGAGAACGATTGGCTGATGAGCATCAAGAGCCGCGCTTCGATCCCGGGCGGCGTGTGCGAGTTCGACCTGCCTTCGTACCATTACTGGCTGCATCGCGACGTGGCCGCGCGCCAGCGCGACCTGGCCGGCTGGCTCAATCCGATGCTGCCCATCCGCGACGGCCTGTCCATTGTGCTGCGCCTGCTGCGCGCCTCGGGCCGCCAGGAAGAGCAGGTCGCGCAGCGCGGCGCCTACCAGCTCATGCTTGGCGGCCGCACCGCGCAGATGGTGCGCCTGCGCGTCCGTCGCAATGAGCCCTATGTGCCCGAGATCAGCGCCAACAAGTACGCCCTCAATATCCGCTTCACCACGCCCGGCACCGACGCGCGCCCGCGCCAGGCTGACACCGACGTCGTTTTCGAGATGACGTTCTGCAACCTGTAAACATATCCAACAGCGTCCAGGGTAATCCTGAATTTACATCATAAGCCAGCGTAAATGCTGGCTTTTTTGTCCTATAATGTCCAGAGAGGTAGCCAGAAATCCGGCTACTAATGGGTAGCTAGACGGGTAGCTAGGCGGGGAATAGGTAGCCAGGAATGCTCTAGCTACCCATTCCAAGGGGATAGGGGGCGAACATGGGCAAGCTCAAGGACGTGCAGTTGCGGAACTGGGTCAAGGCCGGCGGGCCGCTGGCGATGACCGACGGCGACGGCCTGACCTTCACGCTTTCGGCCAGCGGCACGGCGGCATGGGTGCTGCGCTACTACGTCGCCGGAAAGCGCAAGGAAATGACCCTGGGCCGCTATCCCGACATTCCCCTGACCAAAGCGAGGGAGCGCGCCCTTGAGGCGAGGGCGAAGATTCAAGGCGGCGTCGATGTGGGGCGGGAAAAGCAGCGCGCCAAGCAAGCCGAGGCCCGCGCCTGGACGGTGCGCAAGCTGGTAGAGGACTACCTGACGCGGGCAGCGGAACGTCTGGCCGAAGGCACCATATCGCAGCGGCGCCAGCAGCTGAGCGCACACGTCCTGCCGATCATTGGCCACTTGCCTGCGAAGGATGTGACCCCGGCGGATATTGTCGACATTACCGAGCGTGCGGCGGGTAAATCACTGCACGTCGCCCGACTGGTGCTGATTGCGGTGCGCGAAGTGTTCGCGCATGCGGTAGCCCGCCATGTTGTCGCAGCGAACCCCTGTGCCCACGTCAAGGCAAAGGCAGTCATCGGGCCGCGCCCGGTGAATCGCACCCGCATCATGCTGACCGAGCCGGAACTGCGCGCCATGCTGCCGGCGTTGCCCAAGATCGGGCGACAGAATGAACTCGCCATCAAGGTGCTGCTGGCGACCTGCACGCGCATCGGCGAACTGACACGCGCCAAGTGGGCGCGTGTCGACTTCGAGCGCCGGGAATGGACGATTCCGCCAGAAGATTCCAAGAACGGAAAGCGGTTCGTGATTCCCATGGCCGATGCGGTTGTCGGCTGGTTTGCCGAGCTGCATGATCTTGCCTACGAATCGGGCTACGTGCTGCCGGTGCGCTCTCGCCGCGTCGAGGGCGATTACCCGATGGAGTCAACCACTTTGAACGCTGCAATCAACCGGTTATGCAAGAGCCTGGGAAAACAGTGTCGGCGCTTCACGCCGCACGATCTGCGAAGCACGGCGCGCAGCCATCTGGCCGCGATGGGCGTGGACATCATCGTCGCCGAGCGCTGCCTGAATCATTCCCTCGGCGGGCTGGTGGCCATCTATGACCAGCACGACTACTTGAAGGAACGGCGCAAGGCCCTCGATGAATGGGCGGCTTTCATCTTGGCTTGCGAGGCAGGACGAACCTGGAACGTGGTCCCGCTCAGGCCGGTCGCAGCGTGAACGATTGAAGGGCTATTTTCATTCGAGGGTTGGATAGCGGGGATTTCGAAGTCCAATCCGGCTCTGAGGGGCATGCGAACGGTGAGTTGACCTGCAAAGTTGCCCATTAGTTGCCAATATTGGCGATAGAAGGGGCGTTGAAGAAATGATCGAACGAAGTGGGGCAGTTTCTCGGATTTCGTAGGGTTGATGTATGCCTCTTACTAAAGATGGGATTACAGCTCAGGTGATCGGGTTCTTTCTATTAGTTGTCTTACTGCTTACCTACGCCGACCTCTGGCGCGAATGCTGGCAGGAGGAATTCCGCAATGACCGTTTCGCCAGCACCGACCCGCGCCTGCCCGCCGACTTCTTCGCCCGCCTCACGCCCGAATGGACGCGCCACTGCGCGCTGCGCAGCGACTACGCCCGCCGCCAGGCGCTGGTGGAAATCGACGTGCTCGCGGCGCTGGCCCTGGGCCTCACGCTCGACGAGCTGCTGACGATCTACCGCGTGCAGTTCCCGGTCATGCGCCAGTACGAGGCCGACACCTGGTACGACGCCCGCGGCCGCATCGTCTTCACCGCCAGCAAGGGCCTGGTCGGCGTCGGCCTGCCGAGAAAAGTCAGCCGCCGCGACACGGCGTGCGAAATCGTCCTGCCCGACGGCAGGACGCAGTCCCGCCCCCTGGGCTGGGAGGACGCGCGGGACCTGCCCGACGGCAGCCGCATCCGCCGCACCGTCACCGACGACACCCGCCCCGGCGGCCCGGTGCAACGCGTCGTCGAATACCTCGCCCCCTTCGCCCGCGCCGACCGGGAGGAGGAATACCGCTTGGCCTGGGCGGTCTTCAGTGAAGGAACACGGTAGCAAGAGATAACAACGAGAGATGACAAGCCGCAGCTTTGTAATGGAAATGATCCTAACTAATTGATTACAATATTTACTTCAGGACAGAAAAGACAAATTTTTAGTAATGAGCTGTCTTTGCCGGAATTAACATAAACACAAACAATTAGACGCGAGTTAAGCTTTAAGTTAATAATGAAGCTCGTAAAACTGCATGAGGGGCGGTACAAAGTGGCGGCGGTCGTCGAGGATGGAGCGGCGGTCGTCCTGCATTTTCTTCAGGCATTGTCCGCCGACATGCAGTGAAGCGGGCGTGGCATGCCGGCCCTGTTCGAACGCTATGCGGCGGCGGGCAGGCTGCAACTTACCACCGCAGTATTTCATGAGGCGAACAAGCAGGAAGGCATCTGGCAGTTCATCAAGGGACGCTTGCGCGTGTTCTGCTTCATGGACGAAGACGGCACGCTGCTGGTGCTGACCCATGGTGCGATCAAGAAACAGCAGAAAGCCGACCGTCAGGAAGTGGCCCGCGCGGTGCGCCTGAGGGACGCTTACCTCTCGGCAAAACGAAACGGAAACCTGGAATGGGAGAATTGATATGAGTACGCTGCAGGAGCAACTGGCATGGCTGGCCGAAGCCGGCAAGACGCCGGAATACGCGGCCGAGCACGTCAAGATGGATTTTGCCGTCGACCTCGATCGGCGCATGGAGCGGCTCGATGTGTCGCGAGCGGAGCTTGCGCGCCGGCTCGGCACCAGCGCGGCCGCGGTGACCATGGCCCTGCGCGGGGACGCCAATCTCACCATCGACCGCATGGTGCGCATGGCGCATGCGCTGGACGCGCAGGTGCATGTGCACGTCGCGGCGAAAACGACCCGCGTGCGCTGGGTCGAGGTTCACAACGGTGTCCCGCGCGAGCAAATTGACAACGCAAGAACCTGGGCCCGCACCAAGAAAGGTGGAACACATGGACAAACCTTTGTCGTTGCAGCTTGAGGAGCTGTTCTTCCCAGTGCAGGAGGTGCGTGCCAATCCCGAGCACGATACACAGGGCGATCGAACCGGAACGAATCTCAGACAGTCTTTCAGCGTGCAGGCGGTCGAAGGGCAGGCGGGACTGTATGGCGTCGAACTGCTGATCGAGTGCGACCGAGATGCCAGCCGCAACCCGCCGTACTTTTTTCAGCTGCATGTATTTGCCTTGGTGCGGGTCGAGGCGGCGCTGGATCCGGCGGCAGTCCAGGGCATCGTGACAACGACAGGGTTCTCCGTGCTTGTCGGGGCAGCCCGAGAGCGCCTGCTCGAGCTCACCTCCCGGGCACCATGGGGGCGCTTCATGATGGGTGTCGTGCAGCTGGTAAGCCAGCCGGTGGTCGAGTCGCCCGAATCGGCAAAATGACGGGCGATCATGCGCCCGCTGATCTTGTTGGTGTTCGCGGCGGCTAGCCCTGCGACGCGCGCAACGCCCGCAGCATGTCCTTCGGCAGGAGATAGAGATGCAGCGGGTTGAAGGGGGCGGGTTCGAAACCGTAGGCCTGGTAAAACGCGCGCGCCTGGTCGTCGGCGGCATGCACCAGCAGCGCCCGGCTGGCCACCTGTTCATGCGCGACGAGAAAACGCTTCATGGCATCCTTGAGCAGCGCCTTGCCCAGGCCGCCGCCCTGTTCGGATCGGTCCACGGCCAGGCGCGCGAGCAGGGTGAGCGGAATCGGGTAACGCCCGGCGCCCTGAAGCACGCGCGACGGGGCCCGGTCGGGTTCAACGGAGGCGGCGGCCAGGCTGTAATAGCCCACGACGCGATTGCCGCGCAGCGCCACAAAGGTGCGCGCCGTATTGGCACGCTGGGCATGCCAGGCATGGCGGATCAGGTAGTCATCGAGGGCCGGGCGACCGCAGGAAAACTCCGCCACCGCGAATTCCGCCGTCAGCGGAACGGTGCCGGAAAGGGGGATTGTCATCCGCCTGCGCCGGCGTCAATGTTCGAGAACGCCCTTCTCGGCGAACAGCCGGGTGAGCGCCGGAATGTCGCGGGTCGGCGCATCCAGGGCGGCGCAAAAGGCATCGGCCATCTCTTGCGACACGACAAACCGCGTCTCGTCGGCCAGCAGACTGGCGGCCCGTTCCAGCGCCGCGCCCACAATGAATTGCGACAGGCTGGCATGTTGACGCTCCGCGGCGCGACGCAGCATGTCCTTGGTTTCAGGTGCGATGCGAATGGCGAGCCGCTCTTCCTTGGCGGAGGCAATGGTGGTCATGGCAGTCCTTGGCCTGATGTGATGACGATGTGCGCACATCCTAGCGATAATCGGCTTGCGCGGCAAGCGGCGCCGGGTCGATTTGGCGCCGAATCGATTGAGTGGTATTGCCGGGTAAGCTGGCCAGGAGAAATCATTGCTCACATTTCAGGATGCGGATTACCGAGCAGCATGGGCGCATATCGCCCAAGCGCAGGGGGCGAACCCATGTTGAGGTCGCCCGCACCAGGACGAGAGTGGCCTTTCGGAGCGTTTTTAGGGTAAATTATATCCGCAGGTATAAATTAGTAAATGGAGATAATTGATCCTATTTCCCTATGACGAGGGTGCCACGATGGATATAAACCGCTTTGCGTTTCACCGCCAGCCCCTGGCAGCGGACTTGTGCAACAGCCTGGAAGGCAAGGGGCTGGTGGATAGTTCGTCGGGCTTGTTTCTGGCGGCGCCCCGGCGCACCGGCAAGAGCACTTTTCTGCGCGAGGACCTGGTGCCCGAGGCAGGGCGGCGCAACTGGCTGTGCGTGTATGTCGATCTGTGGTCCGACCGCTCGCGCGATCCGGCGCTGTTGCTCGCCGAGGCGATCAGGAACGCCATTGCCGGGCAGCAGGGCATCGTCACCCGCATGGCCAAGTCCGCCGGCCTCGACAAGCTCAACATCATGGGCACGCTCAGTTTCGACCTGTCCAAGCTGGGCCTGCCGGGCGGCGCGACACTGGCGGATGCGCTGGCGCATCTGGCCGAAAAGGCGCAAAAGCCGGTTCTGCTCATCGTCGATGAGGCGCAGCATGCACTGACCAGCGACGATGGCGTCAATGCGATGTTCGCGCTCAAGGCCGCGCGCGACAGCATCAACCAGGGCAAGGCCGGGGCGCGCCTGTTTCTGGTGTTCACGGGTTCGCACCGCGACAAGCTGGCGCACCTGGTGCTGAAGAAGGACCAGCCGTTTTTCGGTTCCCAGGTCACCCCGTTTCCGCTGTTGAAGCAGGAATTCACGGATGCCTACACGGACTGGGTGAATGCCCGCCTCGCCGCCGGCAACCAGTTCGACAAACAGGACATGTACGAGGCCTTCCAGTGGGTGGGCCATCGGCCCGAAATGCTGAAGGCGATCATTGGCGAAATCGCCCTGGATCTGGGGGATGCCGGGAATCTCGGCCAGCTGCTCAGGCAGGGCGCGGCGGGCCTGCGTACCCGCCTCTGGGACAGCATGGAAAGCGAGGTGGCGGGCCTGACCGAGCTGCAAAAGGCGGTGCTGGAGGTGATGGTGCGGAAAGGCAAGGACTTCTCTCCCTTTTCCGAGGATTCGCTGAAAGCTTATCGGGTGATTCTCGGCCAGGAGGCGCTGGCCGCGCACTCGGTGCAGGCGGCGCTCGACGGTCTGCGCGAAAAAGACCTGATTTGGCGCTCGGCGCGCGGCGCCTACGCACTGGAAGACGAATCCCTGGCGCAATGGTTCGGGCAGGGACGGGAAGGCGCGTAATGACCGCCGGCCTGCCGATTCCCCTTCCGGCTGCGGCAAAATAAACGGCACGCCTCATGCAGCCGCTGATCGTCGCCAACGAAGTCCGCAGCAGCGTCGCCGACTTTCTGGCCACGGCGTTTCCGTCGACGACGCCGGGCTTTCAGGGGCTGATCGAGCGATTTCTGGCGCAGCCCGAGAACCTGTTTCGCGCGCCAACAAGTCAAGAATCCGGCTGCTAATGGGTAGCCAGACGGGTAGCTAGGCGGGTAGCCAGGAGGAAACATGAAGACGAAACGCCGCGCCAGTACTGGCTTCCAGCCATTCTTCAACCTTACGTTCTGCAACCTGTAGGGCTCGTTCGGGCGGATTCGTGAAAGAGACACCCGTGCCGCGCGTCGTCATCTGCCGCACCTGCGGCAAGCCGGTGGCGTGGATTCCGGAAAACACCTTCCGGCCTTTCTGTTCCGAGCGCTGCCGCAACATCGACCTGGGCGCCTGGGCAGCGGAGGAATACCGCGTGCCAGAGCAGAGCAAGCCGGTTCCGGACGAGCAGTAGGTCGGCCTGCAGGCCGGCTGCGGCTGATGCCGGGCTGAACCGACCTGCGAACTACGCCCACGCCGCGCGTATTGCGGCGATGCCGTGCGCGCCAGCGCTGTGCGCTGCGTCCAGGTCTTCCCGCCGCAAGCCACCAAGCGCGAACACCGGCAAGGCCATGTTCTCCAGCAGTTGCGCGCAGCGCTTCCATCCCAGGCCATTCACGCCTGGATGGCTCAGCGTTTCGCGCATCGTTCCCAGCACGGCGAAATCCAGTTCCAGCGCGGCGGCACGCGCCAGTTCCGCAGCGTGGTGGCAGGACGCCGCCACCAGCGGCAGATCGGGTCGCGCCTCAACATGCATCAATTGAACACTGGGCAGGTGCACGCCGTCGGCGCCGACATGCAGCGCCAGCGCGACATCGCTGTTGATCAGCACGCGTGCGCCATGGGCATGCGCCAGCCGCGTCGCCTCGCGCGCGAAGGCCTCGCGCCGCTCGACCGCCAGCAGCGGCTCGCGGATCTGCACAAGTCGCAAGCCGGCGGCCAGTGCCCGCTGCAGCTTTTCCATCTGCGCCGCAACGCCGATCTCGCCGGCATGGGTGATGGCGTAGAACTCCGGCAAAGTCAGCGCCCGCAGTACGGCGAGGTTGGCCGGCAGCAGCGGAGATACATCGACATTGTCCGCGTGCCGCCACGCCAGCGCGTCGTGATGGATGTCGCGGATCTCGCCGTGCCAGCCGGCGACGCGGAAGAAATGCAGCCGCACGTAGGCGTGCGGGTAGACGAACTCGCGGGTGATCCACGGCGTGTAGCGATCCGCCTCGATGCCGAGCTCTTCGTGCAGCTCGCGCACCAGTGCCTGCGCCGCTGTTTCACCCGGCTCGATCTTGCCGCCGGGGAACTCCCAGTAGCCGGCGTAGGGCTTGCCTTCGGGCCGCCGGCCCAGCAGAAAGCTGCCGTCGGGTTGCAGGATGACGGCAGCGGCGGCTTCTACGATTTTCCCCATGGAGAAACCTCTTTCAACGCAAAGAACACAAAGGCGCAAAGAACGCAAAGAAAACAGAAGTTATCGCTTCTCTTTGCGATCTTTGCGCCTTTGCGGCCTTTGCGGCCTTTGCGTTGTATGCGGTTTTTCGTGTTGCCCGGCGTAGTCGCGCGCGAACTGCCAGGCGATGCGGCCGCTGCGCGAACCGCGCATGAGCGCCCATTGCAGCGCCTCCTCGCGCGCGGCAGAGATGGCAGCGGCGGGCACGCCGTACTCGCGCAGCCAGTGATCGGCGATGGCGAGGTAGGCGTCCTGGTCGAAGGGATAGAAGGACAGCCACAGGCCGAAGCGTTCCGACAGCGAGATCTTCTCCTCGATGGTCTCGCCGGGATGGATCTCGCCGTCGATGTGCTTCGTCTCCAGGTTTTCCTGCATGTACTCCGGCATCAGGTGGCGGCGGTTCGAGGTGGCGTAGAGCAGCACGTTGTCCGGCGTGCTCGCCACCGAGCCGTCGAGGATGCTCTTCAAGGCCTTGTAGCCGGGTTCGCTCGCCTCGAAGGACAGATCGTCGCAGAAAATGATGAAGCGCTCCTTGCGCCCGTCGATCAGCTCGACGATGTCGGGCAGGTCGATGAGGTCGTTCTTGTCCACCTCGATCAGGCGCAGCCCCTTTGCCGCGTAGCGGTTGAGCAGGGCCTTCACCAGCGAGCTCTTGCCCGTGCCGCGCGCGCCGGTAAGCAGCACGTTGTTGGCGCTGTGCCCTTCGACGAACTGCCGCGTGTTGCGCTCGATGCGCTTCTTCTGCTCGTCGATGTTGCGCAGGTCCTGCAGGCGGATGCGGTGCGGTTTGGCGACCGGCTCCAGATGACCGCGGCCGCCGCGCTTGCGCCAGCGGAACGCTGTCGAGGCCTTCCAGTCCGGCGCAGCCGCTGCCGCCGGCAAGAGGGCTTCGACGCGCGCGAGCAGGGTTTCGGCACGCAGGATCAGGCGCGAAAGATCATCCATTTCGATTGCTATACTGGCGAAAAATCCGACTTTAGCGAAATTCATGCCGACACGCCAACTCGCAACTGCATTTCTGGCAATCCTTATTCTCGCCGGCTGCGCCACGCAGCCCGCGCCCACCGCCAAGCCCGAGGCAACACAAGCCGCCTGTCCCGCGCTGCAGCCCTGTCCCGCCTGCCCGGTGTGCCCGACCGTCGAACCGCCCATGCCACCCAAACCGCCGGCCAGGCCGCTGCAGGAAGCACGCTGGGAGGACATCGCCGGCTGGGGCGAAGACAACCTCGCCGAAGCACACAGCGCACTGCTCGAATCCTGCAGCGCCCTTTCCAGGCAGACTGTCTGGCGCGGCGTCTGCGACGAGGCGCGCGTGCTGCCCGCCGAGACCGCGGCACTGCGCAGCTTTTTCGAAACCCGCTTCCGTCCGTGGCGCGTGACCAATGCCGACGAATCCCGTGAGGGCCTCGTCACCGGTTACTACGAGCCCCTGCTCAGGGGCAGCCGCGAGCGCACGAAGCTCAACCGGCATGCGATCTACGGCGTGCCCGACGACCTGCTCGTGGTGGACCTCGGCGCCCTGTATCCGGAACTGAAGAACTACCGGCTGCGCGGGCGCATCGACGGCCGCAAGGTGGTGCCCTACTGGTCGCGCGCCGAACTGGCGCAACAGGAGGAACAACTCGCCGGCAAGGCGCTGTTCTGGGTGGCCGACCCCATCGAGCTGTTCTTCCTGCAGGTGCAGGGCTCCGGTCGCGTGGACCTGCCCGATGGCAGCCGCGCGCGCGTCGGTTATGCCGAGCAGAACGGCCATCCCTATACGTCCATCGGGCGCTGGCTGGTGGAGAAGGGTGAGTTGAAGCTGGAGCAGGCTTCCATGCAGGGCATCCAGGCCTGGGCGCGGGCCAATCCGCAGCGGGTGAATGAAATGCTCAACACCAACCCGAGCTTCGTCTTCTTCCGCGCGCTGCCGGACAACGGCGGCGGACCGCTCGGCGCGCTTGGCGTGCCGCTCACGCCGGGGCGCAGCATCGCCGTCGATCCGCGCGCCGTGCCGCTCGGCGCGCCGGTGTTCCTTGCCACCACCCACCCCAACAGCGACAAGCCGCTGCGCCGCCTCGTGCTGGCGCAGGACACCGGCGGCGCCATCAAGGGCGCGGTGCGCGCCGATTTCTTCTGGGGCTTCGGTGCCGAGGCCGGCGCGCAGGCCGGGCGCATGCGCCAGCGCGGAGAGATGTGGGTGCTGCTGCCGAACGGCTTCGTGCCGAACAACGCTTCGAAGTAGTGCGTGTCGCCTGAGACGCGCACCTGCTCGGTGCGTGAAGCGTGCGCCGCTGCACCGCAATGGTGCGGCGTGCTGCGCGGGCTGACGCTAATCCCCTGATTCGACGTTCCAATTGTTCTGGAACGGATTTTGCACCTGATGTGCTCATTTTATTTCTGGAGCGCACCATGGAACCCATTGCCGTCACGTCCGCCGACGTCCTTTTCGTCCTGCTCGGCGCCATCATGATTCTGGCCATGCATGCCGGCTTCGCCTTCCTTGAGCTCGGCACGGTGCGGCGGAAGAACCAGGTGAATGCCCTGGTGAAGATCATGGTGGATTTTTCAGTCTCCACCATCGCCTACTTCTTCATCGGCTACGGCGTCGCCTACGGCGTGCATTTCTTCGCCGGCGCCGAGACGTTGGCACAGAAGAACGGCTATGACCTGGTGAAGTTCTTCTTCCTGCTCACCTTCGCCGCTGCCATTCCCGCCATCGTCTCCGGCGGCATCGCCGAGCGCGCGAAATTCAACCCGCAGATGGCCGCGACTTTCCTCCTCGTCGGCTTCGTCTATCCCTTCTTCGAGGGCATCGCCTGGAACCAGGCCTACGGCATCCAGGCCTGGTTGAAGGCTTCCTTCGGCGAGGAGTTCCACGATTTCGCCGGCTCGGTGGTGGTGCATGCCGTGGGCGGCTGGGTCGGGCTGATCGCCGTGGTCATGCTCGGCGCGCTGCTCGGCATCACCGTCGCCGTCCTCGGCAGCCTGATCGTCTACAGCCTGCTGAAGAAAGCCTTCGGCCTGCGCCTCGATGCCGAGGAAGAATTCAACGGCGCTGACTTGTCAATCCATCGGGTTTCATCGACCGCCGAGCGCGAGACGTTGTGGTAATCAACTTTACTCCCGCCGTATTCCAGCGACTGACTTTCCACGGCATTTCCAATCGCTGCGGGGATCGCCTCGCCAAGCCAGTCCGTGAACGCATATCTTGCTCATGGCCTAGAATGAGTCAGCGATGCT